>ERZ650918.679-NODE-679-length-35507-cov-5.115142_pt1 | contig 35507 bp, 24 predicted proteins | sample MGYA00514758_ERZ650918 | MGnify/ENA metagenome assembly ERZ650918 | reverse complement strand
AGTTGCCTGCTGATAAGAAAGCTCCGATTGAAGCTGCTTTGCAGAAACTGAAAGACGCTCACAAGGCTCAGGATTTGGCTGCTATTGATGCTGCTATGGCAGAGGTAAATACAGCTTTTCAGGCTGCAAGTGCTGAAATGTATGCTCAAGGCGGTGGTGCCCAAGGTGGTGCACAGGCTGGCCCTGATATGAATGGTGGTGCTGGTCAACAAGACGATAGCAAGCATGGAGATAATGTTCAGGATGCTGACTTCGAGGAAGTGAAGTAGTCTGAGATAACAAACAATAATTATCGGAAAACAAATCCGTGTAGCTCAATGAGTTACACGGATTTGCCGTTTTAAGGAGTTTGCTGATACTTATCGATTTCTACTGATTCGTTGATTTTCTGTGTTCCATATTTGTACCTTAACAAAAAAGTAGGAAATTTGAAACAAAAACATATAAATACATACAACAACTAATTTAGGAAAGAAATTATGGCAGGTATTGCATTGGAAATCAACAGGAAATGCAAAGTTTGTGGAAAAGTATTCCGTGTAAAGAAACTCGACTCACAAGTTTGCTCTAAACGATGCAGCAACATCGCTCTTAAACGTCGCCGTGACGCAGAATTAAAAGAAGCCCAATTAGACAATATAGCGGCTCAGGTTCCAGACATTCGAGAGTATATCTCAGTAAAAGAAGCAGTAGCTATGTTTAATATTGAACGTGGCACTTTGTATCGCCTTATTAGGTTAGGGCGTATTCCTGCTATAAATATGGGGAAACATTTTATCCGTATCAAGCGGTCAGAATTGGAAGCCAACTTGCTGATAAGACCAATAGCCAGAGAAGAAAAAGCTAAACCAATTCCGAAACTCTACAGTCTTGAACCGGAGGATTGCTATACTATTTCAGAGGTATGCAAGAAATATCGTATCAATGACTCTACTGTTTGGGCTCATGTACGCAAATACTCTATTCCATCTCGTCAGATTGGGAACTATGTTTACGTACCGAAAGAAGAAATCGATAACTTATATAAATCAGACATCCTATGAAGAAAGCAATGTTACATACTAAGGTTTCTGTAAAGCTTCGTAAATCAGAACTTCGTGCTGAATGGTATCTTTATTTGGAAGCCTATCCTGTTTTCAAGGCTGGGTATGACAAACCACAACGAGAGCGTGAGTATCTTAATCGTATTATTACTACTCCTATGTGGGACAAGTCACGTCCGGCACGTCTTAATGCCAATGGTGAGCAATCATATAAGCCCAAGCATGACCAAAACGGCATAATTGTCTGTCGTTCCCAAATTGATCGGGAGACTTGTATCTTTGCTGATAACGTGCGGAATATCCGCCAGCATGAGTATGATAATGCAGAACTCTATTCTGAGGCAGACCAAGCTATGGCTGAGAAAATAGAAATGGGCAAAACCAATTTCATTGAGTATTTCGCCAAGGTTGCCGAAAATCGACACAAGAAAGGTTCCAAGTCTATTATTGTCAATTGGAATCGTGTGTATGAACTTATCAAGATTTATGCAGAGGGTGATTTTCTCCCATTTTCAAAGATTACTTTGAGAATGATGGAAAGTTTCAAAACATTCATGCTGACCGCCCCACAAGGAGGCGGTAAATCTGGTATTGTTTCTCAGAACACTGCTGCGACCTACTTCGCCATATTTAAAGCAGCCGTTCATCAGGCATTCATAGACGGTTACCTTGATGTTGATATTGCAGCGAAGGTCAAAGGCATTCAAGAGGAAGAAAGTCGTCGTGAACACCTCACAATTGATGAACTGAACCAACTGGCTGCAACACCTTGCGATTATCCTATGCTCAAAAAGGCGGCATTGTTCAGTGCTCTCACTGGACTTCGCCATTGTGATATAATGAAAATGAAATGGAGGGAAATATCAAAAGAGGGTGAGCATTACCGTATCAACTTCAATCAGAAAAAGACAGGTGGAGTGGAATATATGCCAATCTCAGATCAGGCTTATCTTATTTGCGGCGAACCAAGAGACCCAGACCAGTTGGTGTTCGAGGGACTTCAGGCTCCATCATGGATAAATAAGCCCGTAAAGCGATGGGTGGAGAGTGCTGGTATCAAAAAGAAAATCACCTTCCATTGTTTTCGTCACTCGTACGCTACCAATCAACTTAGTGAAGGAACTGACCTATTTACCGTTAGTAAAATGCTTGGACATACCAACATCAAGATAACGCAGATATATACAAAAGTTGTTGACTCCAAGAAGGAACAGGCAGCTAACGTCATTAAACTCATTCTTCATAGTGATGTGATGGAATAATCCTCACAATCTCCTTTATTACCCTACTGCCACTTATGCTTTATGTATAGGTGGCTTTTACTTTTTGTTTCCTTTTTTGAGGTCTGTTAATACGATAGTATATACGGCAAATTCCCGTATGTACTACCGTATTAACAGAAAAATGCGATTTTTCGTGTTAAACATTGTTGTAGTATTTGCTTAATGTCAACTATTTACGGTTATGGTTTTTCATTTATTTAATACGGTGTAGGAGATGATGAAAATCATCCTCATTTCCGTATCTTGCAAACATCCATAAACAACAGTAATTTTGTCGGTGAATTCAATAATACAAGTTGGCTGCGCAGTCACAATCCGTAACAAACAAAAAGAATCAAAACAAATGGAAAATCAAAGACAGAAATCCAACAATGTTCCTACGTTTGACATGATTCCGATGTTGATGGCAAATCTTCTGGAGGATAACAGAATCCTATCTGCAAAGATTGATGCCCTCAATAAGAAGATAAGTATGTCGGCACCTGAGAACAAAAAGGATGATGACAACGAGCGTATGGATGTTACAGAAGCCCAGAAATACCTCCCCGGTCATCCTGCTATCCAAACCATCTATGGATGGACATCAAACGGGCAGATTCCTTACCATAAGATTGGTAAGCGCATCTATTTCGTTAAGTCTGAACTTGACAAATGGCTATCTCATGGTCTGCACAAGTCCGATGATACTCTGAGCAAGGAGGCTGATGAATATGTTAAACGTCACCCCAAACATTAACCTCATTCATTATTACTATGGGTATTCCATCAAACGTAATTGAAACCATCAAGTCTAAGGCAGACATTGTTGATGTCATAGGTGAGTACGTATCTCTCACCAAAGAGGGGCAGAATTATAAAGGTATCTGTCCGTTCCACAATGACCATTCGCCTTCATTGATGGTCAGTCCCGCCAAGGGTATCTACAAATGTTTTTCCTGTGGAGCGTCTGGCGATGTGGTAAAGTTTCTCGAAGAACATCTTAACCTATCCTTTCCTGAGGCAATCAAGATGCTTATCAAGAAATATGGAATTGAGACTCCAAAGGAGAATCTTTGTCTTGAAGACGTGGAACTCCAGAAGAAATGCGAATCCATGTATATTGCTAATGAGTATGCCTTGCAGTATTTCATAGATAATCTTTTCAATGATTCCGATGAGTCTAATAAAGCATTGCGGTATGTTACCTGTCGTTGGCATTTGGAGTTTATAAAGTCTTTCGGCATCGGATATGCAGCCAATGGCTGGCAGAACTTTCATGACTATGCAAAGGCTAAAGGGTTAAGCGAGGAGGTACTTCTTGAAGTTGGACTACTGACCAAACATCCAACAAAGGGCAATATCTATGACACCTACCGTGGCAGAGTGATAATCCCCATCCGTGACAAGCAGAAAAGAATCATTGGCTTTACAGCTCGCCTTGTGCCGGCTCTTTCTGAATCTCCAAAACATCAGCCGAAGTATATAAATTCACCTACTTCCCTCATTTTCGAGAAAGGGGCTGCTTTGTTTGGCATTGATCAGGCTATACCGGAAGCAGGAAAGGTTGACGAGATGAACCTTGTTGAAGGTGCTCCTGATGTTTTACGACTTCAAGTTATAGGTGTCGCAAACTCAGTGGCTCCATTGGGAACGTCATTGACAGAACAGCAGTTGAGCATCATCAAGCGCAGCACGGCTAACATTAACCTCATTCCTGATAGTGATAAGGTTAAAGGAGAGCAGGAATTTGGTGCAGGTTTTACAAGTGCTATTCGGGCTGGTAAAATGGCAATGGCGTTAGGTTTTCACGTTGAGTTCAAGAAATTCCTTCATCGGACGGCAAAAGTGATCCAGATTCATATCTTACATCTAAGGAGGTTCTTAATTCTTTGCCGAAGAAGGACTTTGTGCTCTGGTATGCAGAAAAATTGTTTGTTTCGGCTCACGATAATATTGTTTTGCGAGCAAAGGCGATTCATGACATTGTTGATGTCGTAAAATCAACAAAAGACAATGTGCTTATGGAAACTTATGCAGAAAGACTTACAGAAGTCTATGGCCATAAAGATATGTGGCAATGTGAACTTTCCTGCAAGCATCCTCAGGTTCTTATGCCATGTGATAAGATGTCACACGAGGAATATGCCTCTCTTTTCAAGAATACGGAAATCAAAGTCGGAAAAAATTGCTATTTCTGCTACAGCAAAGATGGTGAGACGGAAATCTCAAACTTTATCATGATTCCTCTATATCTCATTCGGGATGGAGCAACAGCCACCCGTGTATTCATTCTTCGTAATGTATTGGGATATGAGGTGAGAATAGAATTTTCCATTGAAGAAATGACGGTACTCCAAAAGTTTCGCAATCGTATTGAGCGTGAAGTAAACTTTATGTGGTATGGCTCATCCGCAAAGTTTAACAAACTTCGTGGCATTCTTTATTCAAGCATGGAGGTCATCACAAAAATATCCACGCTTGGATGGCAGAAGCAGGGATTCTATGCTTTCGGTAATGGCGTGGTATATGATGGAAAATGGTTCCCTATTGATAAGGAAGGTATTGTGCGCCTTTCATCCTCATTAGGTTCTTTCTATCTTCCTGCTTTCTCCCAAATGAATGAAGATAATGCAGACAAATTCCTGTTTGAACAAAAATTCGTTCATCATGCTGATAGCACAGTACGTTTCTATGCTTTTGCAAACCAGATGATAGTCGTTTATGGTGACAATGCCATCATTGGCATCTGCTTCATCATCGTGTGCCTATTCCGTGACATCATCATTCGGCATCGACGTGAGTTTCCTTCTCTATTCTTGTTTGGTCCAAAGGGAACTGGCAAGACTGCTTTCGGTGAACTGTTACAAAGTCCGTTTATCTATTGTGGCGACCATCCCAACCTTCGTACATCTACCATGCCGAGCCTTACCATTGTGCTTTCACAGGCTGAGAATGCTATGATGCACCTTGATGAGTACAAGAATGATATAGATGTGGAGAAGATTGAGTTATTGAAAGGACTTTGGGATTGCCAGGGGCGCAGCAAGTTGGATATGGAAACCCACAAGCGTGAACAGTCGAAAGTCCTTAGTGGTGTAATCGTCAGCGGTCAGGAGAAACCTACTGTTGATATTGCTCTCTATTCTCGCCAATGCGTATTGCCTTTTCACCAAGAGACTCATACTGTAGATGAAAAAGAGAACTTCCGCATACTGAAAGACTATGAGCATGAAGGAACATCATACGTTATTCTTGAACTCTTACAGATAAGGAAACAGTTTGCACACTTGTATGCATCATGCTATGAACAAGCGGTAAAGGATATATGTTCTGCTCTCACCTATAGCATAGATGAGCGTATCCTTCATAACTGGTCTGTGATACTTGCGTCTTTTATGGCTTCTTGTGACTCTATCAAATTTCCGTTCTCATACAATCAGGTCTTTAAGACCGTCATCAGCGGTGTGGAATACCAGAATGAGGAATGTCTGCACAGTAATGAATTAAGTGTATTCTGGAAGACTGTGGATTACCTCAAACAGGACAATCAGATATTTGGCCTTTGTGACTATCGTATTCACGAATACTCTTCATTGAAGGTGGACATCAAGATTGATGGAAGAAGGCAAACCGTTACACGTGATTTCGGCAACTCCAAGAAAATCCTAATGATACCGACAAATAGCAGACTCTTTGCCTTATATACGCTGCATTTACAGAGAACTCACGAAAAGGTTATCCCAGAGAACACATTGAAGTATTATATTGAGAATTCCCCAGAGTATATAGGAAAAATGAACAGTGTACGCTTTGCATCTGTGGAGAATGTGAAGGAATGGCCACGACAGTACGAACTTAAGATTCCCAACTGTCAGCCACGTCTGAGTGAGAAACCCGTGCAGGCTTTCTGTCTCGATTTTTATGCAGTCGAAACAGCATACGGAACGAATCTCTATTCGGATTACATGGGGTTTGACTTAATCCACACTTCGTGATAGCATCTACATTTTCTACAATATCTACATATTTGATATATAGTTGGTTGTGGAGAATATTCTATAAATACAAACATCAATATAGCTGAGTAATGGTATTCAGCATTAATCAATTTAATAAAGATGAATAAAAACAAGTTAATGTATGGAATCTTGTTGACCAAGGAACAGCTCGATTTCTTGAAGGATGACTGGCAGGGCTTCCACCGCATGACCGCCTTCGATACTTTTGTATCAATGGCTTCCACCAAGCCGAGTGTGTATCCACCAGTTGAACTGCTGCCGCCTCCTGCCCATGTTGGACTATGTGAGGAGAAAATGAAGTGGCAAGATGCACACAACACCCCAAGGCACTCATGATGCCATTTCTCCTTTTCCCTTATTTCAACTATTGACTGTCCTAACAGACACGCTGTCCAGGAGCCGCTACCTCTATTAGCCGCGGTTTTTTCGGAGGTCTAAACAAGAAGTACCAGTGTCAGACGGTTTCGCTTCGCCCACCGCTTCCTACTGGCATTCTTGAATGTTCGCAGGCTCACATTGGCTGTCCTGTTATATTTGAGTATTAACTTTATAACCCCCATTTACAATGGCAAAAGACAAGAATAACAACACGGAGAAGACTTCAATGAAGAGACCTCCGAAGACCAGACACATTGACGTTCGTTTCACAGAAGAGCAATACAATCAGGTCGTGCATAATGCCAGATTGTCAGGCAGGAGCAAGAGCACCTATCTTCATGACTTAGGCATCGGACACAAGCCTTCCCTACCTATGACCGAAGGGCAGGAGGAAGCCTTGAAGGGTTTAATCGGGGCAAGGTCTGAACTGGTTTATGTACGCAATGCGCTTCATGCCCTGCCACAGGCTGAGAGACTAAAACTGTTCAAGAGAGCCGACTTTATGGAACGTTGGCTCCAAGGCATCAACATTCTAATAGAGGAATTGAGCCGCATTAGGGACAAATTCCTGGATATGTTATGATAGCAAAAGCATCAGCAATTCAGCATGGTCAGGCAATGACCAATTACGCAACCAAGAACAACCGTGCGGACATCGTCAAGACCAACCTTCTTAGCGAGGGGCTGCCGCCTATGGGCATGTGGGACGAAATGGTGCTGCATCAGTCCATGTTCAAGCAGAGGTATGCCAAGAAGCCCATCGAACTGACGTCCATCCGCTTTGAGCTTTCCCCATCTGAGGAAGAGGCACGCAACTGGACGATGGAAGACTGGCGAAGATTCCTTGACGAGTTCATCCGTGAGATGGATGGTATCTCCAAGGTGAACCACATCGGGAAGAAGAAGGGCAAGGCTGCAACTTCAGTCAAGCCAACCAACATAGCCAACTCGCAGTATTTTGCCGCCCTTCACCGTGATTCCAAGAGTGGTATTCCCCACCTGCATCTGGTGGTGAACCGCATCGACATGGATGGTAATCTCAATGATGTGAAGTTTATCGGTGAGCGTGCGGTGATGGCTGCGAAAGCCGTCAATAAGCGTTATGGCTGGAAGGATGCCATGGAGATTCGTCAGGAGCGTATTGCGGAGGTGACCAAAGCATGTATGGATGTGCTGTGGTCAATGCCGTTCTTTGATTGGGATGAATATGCCGACCGATTGAAGGCAAAGGGATATGACATCGAGCTTATCAGTGGCAAGACTGGTCAAGGCAGGGTGCATGGCTATCGCTTCAAGTTCGGCAGAACGACCATCAAGGCATTTGAACTGGGTGTAGGCAGGAATCTCACAGCATCGAAAATCGGGAATACCTTCCGTAAACTGCACCCACAGCCAACCCCTGTTGCAGTTGGTCAAAGACCTTCGTCACCTGTTCCAAACGCTACTACATTGGACAGCCGAAATACGGCAGTTTCAAGTAGTCAGTCTCGGACAGTCGATGATGGTAAACTTGTCCTTCCTGTCAGATTGAGAAAGATTATTGAAGTTGAAGGCGAGCGTTTCAACATAGTCATGCCGAGAACAGCATACGACACGATGAACAGTTGTATCGAAGTCCCTGAGAATGGATCTGCAAGCCACAATGACATTCTTAATGTGGCTATGCTGCTCTTCATGGACTACCTAGATGCTGCCACATCGATGTCTGAGTCCTGTGGTGGCGGTGACAGTCCTGGCAGTGGTTGGGGACGTGACAAGGACGATGATGACCGTGACTGGGCAAGACGTTGCGCAAGGCAAGCAAACAGCCTCTGCAAACCGATTAAGAGAGGCATGAAACGATAATTTTCAAACAAAGCGATATGGGAAGAAATAAGAAAGATGTCGCTCAGGATGTGCTTAACCTGTACAATCAGATGCATGAGGACGAGAACATAGAGAGTGGTAAGGAAGAAATCAAGGTGACTCTGGAGGAGATTGAATCAGCCAAGAAAGTCCTCAATGATGCAAAGGAGGAATTGGACAATGCCTATAGTAGGCTGGAATCAGCAAGAATAGCACTTGTGGCTGCCCAAAGGAGCACTGACAACATCGTTGACGGAATCTGCTATGCCATTGTAAAGGCAGAGCAAAGTAACCTTAAAGTAGGCATCAACGATGAAGGACTTGCTCAGTTAGACGAGCGGAATAACACCGCCATTTCCGCCTTCAAGCAAACCCTTGACGAGCATGAGAAGCGGATAAAGGAGTTGTTCGCTCACCAGCAGAAGGAACTCAAACGAGTCCGAAATATTGAGGAAGGTGCTTACTTCAATGGTAGAACTTATTGGTGGATGTTCGGTATTGCTTTTGTAAGTTGGACTATTATTATTGTGGAAGTGACCATTTGGATATGCTTAAGGTTAGGAATATAAAAAAACTAAAATCTTCACAACTTGTTATAATCTATTATTACTTAAAAACGAAGAGTGATTGGGGCCTAATGTTTTTGCTTAAGGTCAAGCGGTAAAATACCTTTTAAAAGAGGAATATCATGTGTTTAAAGTATTTTTCACACTTTAATTGTGTATAATTATCGATTTTTGTTTAACATTGCACACAAATAAATACGAATCTTATGACAAAGCAAGATTACAAGAACAGAATTAGAGTCATATTAGCAGAACGCAGTATTACGAATCGTGCGCTGGCGAACAAAATGGGTGTCAGTGAAATGACTTTGTCTCGATGGGTGACGAACAGGACACAACCCTCCATGTCGCAATTCGTTGAAATATCTAAGATACTAAATGTTGATATAAAACTATTGATTGAGGTCAACCCAAAAGAGATTAGCGGTGATGGTGAAATTGAAGCATTTGCCATCAACACAACACCTTCACTTTAGGGCAACAAGGCTGTCAAACGAAGATGGACATACATGGATGAACTTAAATGTAGGTGATTCGATTTTATTCAAGTAATTTTGTAGAATAACTCAGAACAGATATGGCAGAAAAAGAAGAAATAGCACTCAATGATGACGAACTCATTTGCGTGCTGACAGGTGATAAAAAGAAGGCAAATTCCAAGGAGCAAATCCTTCAGTCTATAATACTCCAGATGAACGAGGAGTATGGTTTTGAAATGGACGATATGAAGCGCGACTTTGTTTTTTCGTATGAAAACGAGGAGGGTAAAAAGAAGCGTGTGATTATCGACCTCGCCATATTCCGCGCCGGTTCAGCCAAGGAGCCTGAGAACCAGGAGCGCATCTGTATTGTATGCGATCCCAAGGTGAAGTCTTCCGACAGCAAGAAAGGTGTCGAGGGTGCGCTTAACTTTGCACTCCGTGCTTCTGGTTGCGACTTCGGCTTATGGACGAATGGCGACGAGCTTCATTTCAGCCAGCGTATGGAGGACGTTATCGGCAACGAGAAGATAAGGGACATTGCGGACTTCCCCGGCATTGACGAGTCCATCGAGGATATGGAGCGCCTCGGCGACCGCACTCAGCCACGTAAGCCTGCAAACGACTCCCTTATTCGTACCTTCAAGCGTTGTCACGACTATATCTATGGTAACGAAGGACGTAAGAAAGATGCGTTTTGGGAGCTCCTGAATCTTATCTTCTGCAAAATCTATGATGAGAAGCGTCGCTATCTCTGCGCTGAGCGCAACCAGTCATACCATCGCCAGTTTTGGGTGGGTGTTACTGAACTTAACACTCCTGAGGGTCAAGCAGCAGTTGCCAGGCGCATTAAGGCAATTTTTGAGCAGTTGAAGTCGGATGCCATCTTTAGCGAGGTGTTTGTTGGCAACGAACAAATCTCACTTTCGGACTATGGTGTAGCATACGTAGCATCGGAAATTGCCAAGTACTCTTTCCTTGATGCGACCGTGGATGTTAAAGGCACAGCATACGAAACTATCGTCAGCAACACCCTCAAACAGGAAGCTGGGCAGTTCTTTACCCCACGCAACGTTATCAAGTGTATGGTTGAGATACTGAACCCAACTGTCAATACACGGGTCCTTGACCCAGCTTGTGGTTCTGGTGGTTTCCTTGTGATGGTTCTCGACCATGTGCGTAAACAGATAACCAAGAATATGTACCCTGAGTTGAGCGATGCTCTTATTGAGGTCAAGGCTAATTCAGACGAGGTGAACGACAAGGTTCGTAAGTATGCAGAAAACATGATTTTCGGCTTTGACTTCGACCCTGACTTGAAGAAAGCTGCCAAGATGAACATGGTAATGGCTGGCGATGGCCACTCAAATATTTTCAACATCAACTCACTTGAATACCCTAATGGCACGCTTCCCGACAAGGATGTCGTAAGTGCTGCAGTGGCTAAGAGCGTTGAGCGCAAGGGCGATGGTCCTGATTGCGATACAAAGTATGCACTTTCTAACGCTATGGGCAAGTTCGACATGATATTTACTAACCCTCCTTTCGGTTCGAAAGTTGAGGTGGCTTCAACCATTGCCGAGAACTACGAGCTTAAAGCCTTCTCCGCTCCTGAGGTACTCTTCATTGAACAGTGTTATAATTTCTTGAAGCCTGGCGGTAAGATGGGCATCGTGCTTCCAGATGGTATTCTTGGCAATCCAAATACAGAACCCGTCCGCAAGTGGATTCTTCAGCATTTCAAACTTATTGCCAGCATAGATCTCCCAGTTGAGACATTCCTTCCTCAAGTAGGTGTACAGGCTTCTCTCCTTTTCCTTCAGAAGAAGACTGCACTCGAAATGCTTCAGGACTACAGCAAAGAGGAATACGATGTGTTTATGGCTATTGCAGAAAAGGTAGGCAAAGACCGCCGTGGCAATGTCATCTACGAGAGAGACGATGACGGTGCGGAAATGCTATTTGTTGAAAAGAAAGAATGGGCGAGCTACAACCGTCAAGGCGAACTGGTAGCACGTCATCGAGTAGAGCGTGTAAAGCACGTGGACGATGACCTGCCGAAGATTAGTGCTGAATACAAACAGTTTATGGAGAAATAAATATGAAAACAAGTTCGATAAATTATAAAGCTTCAGTACAGAAAGGTCTTAGGTTCGATGCAAGTTTTCATCTATCCGACGGACTTGTTACAAAGCGTTTGATAGAAAGTTCTCCATATCCATTGATGGCCATCGGTGACGTTTCTTCAAGGATTTTCTTCGGCAATCGTGCAAAAAGAGTATATGTCACAAAGAAAGAAAATGGCATTCCCTTCCTTAGCAGTTCTGACATTCTTCGTTCAGATGTAGAGAACGTTAAGCTTGCTTCTAAAAAATATATGCCAGTATCTGATATGATGCTTGAAAAAGGATGGACATTAGTTTCAAGGTCAGGAACAATTGGCAACTGTGCGTTCGCTAACGCGAAACATCCTCAGAGGAGGCTTGGTATATGCATACCTCGCCTCCAAGTACGGCTACTCATTGCTTACACAAGGCACATTTGGTGCTGTAATTCAGCATATTGAGCCTGATTTTGTTTCTTGTATTCCTATACCTTCATTCCCCAAAGACTTTCAAAACAAAATCAATGACCTCGTTTTGGAATCTGCTCGTTTGCGTGAAGAGGCAACGGATGCATTGAATGAAGCACACAAAATAATTGAAAAGACGTTTTTATCTGACGAAAAGATATCGTCTCCAAAAGTAAAAAAATCGACTATCCTTAAATCTCATAATACAAGATTTGAAGCGTCTTACTATACAAGTAGAAATCGAGCAATATACGACCACATAACCTCAAATTGCGAGTTCTCCACACTCTCTGAACTAACCGAAGATATTTTTAGACCAGGAATTTTTAAAAGAGAGTATGTAAAAAATGGGGTGACTTTTTTAGGAGGTGCAGACATCCTTTTATCTATTCCCGATAGTGAGAAAAAGTTATCATTTAGACAGGTAGATAGACTTCCTGAATTAAAGGTGAAAAAGGGATGGATATTGGTTACATGTGGAGGTACAATAGGAAATTGTGTTCTAATTGACGAACAACTCGAAAAATGCGTTGTTTCACAGCATGTTATGAGAGTCGTTCCAAAAGAATCCACTCTAATAGGATATCTTTATGCAATACTATCTTCAAAGGTAGGACATGAATTGATAACTATGTTTACGGCAGGGTCTGTAATTCCTCAAATAGAATCACATCATCTTGGACTCGTTCCTATCCCTATATTGGAACAATCAATAATGGAATACATTGATTCCTTAATTGAAACATACACATCAAAGAATGAGCTTTCAAAGAAAAAAGAATGTATGGCAATATCCCTCGTTGAACAAGAAATAGAAAAGTGGAATAAATAAAATAAGATATAATGGCAAAAATATGCACACCTAAATTTGCAAGTGGTCCTGTCAACGCAGGAGAAGAGCGCCTCTTGAAATTCTTGGAGGTGAAGCTGCCTGACAACTACTTCCTTATTCCTAATGGTGAGTACCCAAGCATGAATGCACAGGGTGCCGTACAGTATTGGGAATATGACTGTATAGTGGTTGCACCACATGCGATATATACCATTGAGAACAAAGACTACCGTGGTCGTCTGGAGGCTAATGATGATTCGTGGTTCTGCAATGACATTGAGAAACCTAACCCAATCAAGTCCGCAACCTTTAAGAGCAAACTGCTCGCAGGCTACCTGAAGAAAAAAGACCATCATTTTGGACTTGCCTGGGTTGATGCCATTGTGACACTCAGTTCTCTCGGTCAGAACAAGTCAGGCTTTGAGCAAGGTTCTTATTGTGACAACAAGACATTTCTTCTTGATGAAGAGCTTGTAGACTACCTGATGGACAACGATCGTCTTCACAAGACTGCCAATGCCATCAACCACCTGCAACATTCCATTGTTGAATATCTTCAGGGAAGCAGCCAGCCAAAGAACAAGAAAAAGACGGAAGTCTGTGGCTACATCATCGAAGAAATTCTTGAAGCAAACGATGATTACGTGGAATACCTCTGCCACAGCAAGTTCCTTCAAGATAAGAAGCATAAGGTTCGCGACTATGCTTTGGACAAAGCTGGGCTCTCACCTATGCAGCTCGAACGTCACAACAAGCTCGTGCATAATGCGGAGATGAGCGAGGAATCATTGCCACCTTCATCGCTTATCATCAAGAGTCACTGCCAAACCAGTGAGGATGGCAATCACTACTATGTGATAAGCGATTACATGGAGGAACATTCCCTGCGAAGCGAGATGCAGCGCAATACCTTTACAGACAAGGATAAAGCCTGCATTCTGATAGACCTTGCAGAAGCCTTGGCTCTGGCTCACGAGCATAATGTGATTCATCGTAATGTCTGTCCTGAAAACATCTACATTCAAGCAGACAGACACGCTGCATTGGCAAATTTCGGTCTTTCATACAACACGCTTCATGAGGCTGACCAAATGAATGTATCTCTGAGTATGGATGCGTTCGACCGTGATCCCTACACTTCGGAAGAGGTGATTACAGGCGACTACTCTCCGTCTTCTGATGTTTATTCCTTCGGTGTCATAGCATACGAGCTTATGGTTGGTGAACTCCCGTTCTCAAACTATCTTCAGTTAAAATCAAAGGGCGGCTCTTTAACTGCTGATATGCTCCCAAGCAAGAGGAATATGAACGTTGAAGAGTGGGTGGATATTCTTTGCAGTCGTACTATTGTTGAGGATGCCACTGACCGATGGTCAAATATCGAAGAGATTCGCAATTTCATCATAGAAGAAGCTATTATCAAGAAATATGGTCAGCCGCAATCGCATCCTTCTGCAAAGGCATGGAGTGAGCTGAAAAGTGGTGACCAGATTAACAGCGAAATCACGCTTTATAAGGAAGTCGGTGAAGGTGGTTTCTCCAAGGTTTTCCAAGCTATCCACGCTCTGCAACCGGGTGCGATGTTTGCTGCCAAAATATTCAAAGAAGGTGTCGGGTCGCAGTCGGTCATTGACGAATTCAATGCTTTGAGTGAACTGAACCATCCCAACATAGTAGGATTCAAGTACAACGGACTTACCTATGGGGGCTTATTCTTCACCCTTATGCAGTTTATTGACGGTAAGGACATCCGCGAATACTGCTGGGGAGATAAATATTTCCCACTTCCCTATATCTATAAGTTTGCTCACGAGATGACAGATGCTTTGGTCTATCTGCATTCAAAAGGATTCCGTCATCGTGACATTAAGCCGGAGAACATTGTCTATGACAAGAGCGGTAAGTTTGTACTTATCGACTTCAACATTGCCACTGACGATGATAACGATATGCACAAGTTAGGTACTTGGCCCTATCTTGCTCCAGACTTAATGAAGGGAAAGAAAATGCAGTGGGAAGACAGTGCAGATACCTTCGCTCTTGGTGTCACGCTGTATGAACTTGTCTCTCATGTCTATCCTTGGTCTGGTGGTGGCCAGCGAATCCCTATCCTTGATAAAAAACCAAGCGAACTAGCCAACATCAATAATCTTGTGAGTAAGGAGTTCTCCGACTTTGTGATGAAAGCCATTGAGACTCGTCACGAAAACCGCTTCGCATCAGCCAAGGATATGCTTGACGCCCTGGAGGCAATAGGAGAGGCTGGCATAGCAAGGAAATCGGACGTTACATATATAACAAATTCAGGAGAAGAATACCAAATTGTTGACTACATCAACAGTCTGTACAGCCAGAGTGTACGAGGTAATGCAGGTACCCGTGCAGGATGGACTGGCAATAACATCCTTGATAAAGAGACCTACACGAAGACCAAGCTCGACACAGATCTTCTGGAGGCTATCAAGGCTGGTAAATATCGCCTGCTTATCATCACTGGTAATGCTGGCGATGGTAAGACTGCTTTCATTCGCCAAGTCGAACAAAGCAGTTCTGAAATTGCATACTTCGATAATACCCATAATGGCGCAAAGATTCTGCTGAACGGAATCACTTATCAAACGAACTATGATGGCTCTCAGGATGAAGCCAATCTGAAGAATAGCGATGTACTCAAAGAGTTCTTCAAGCCTTTTGAAGGTCGTATAGACAACTTCAACCAGGCTGCAGAAGGTCGCATCATTGCTATCAACGAAGGTCGTTTGATGGATTTCCTTGAAAGTTCACACGAGCACAAGCATCTCTATGCTGCCATTGATGAGTATTTCTATAAGGAAGGTGCTACCAATCTTCCCGAAGGTGTAATGGTTATCAACCTTAACCTTCGTTCAGTCACAGCCATTGATGCAAATGGCGATTCATTGCTACGCAAGCAGGTTAAGGCTCTTACCGCTCCACAGCTTTGGTCGAAGTGTGCCACCTGCCCAATGTCAAACCGCTGCTTCATCAATTTCAATGTGAAGTCTTTGAATGATTCCGCAGTCGGAACAGAAATCATCAAGCGCTTAGAGTGGATTATCCGCACCATAGTTTATAAGCGTGAGGTTCATATAACCATGCGCGACCTTCGCTCTATGATTGCATGGATGCTTGCTCGTGACTACAACTGTGCATCTATTCCTGCACTCATTCAGCGCGAAGATGAAATCAAGAATGCTCTTAACGAAGCCAAGGAAGCAGAAAACCGTGACGAATACGATAAGCTGTTCTTTGAATACAGCCGTATTCGTATGGAGAATTGGATGCGCTATTATTTCAATTTGACTGCTCCAGAGAATCCTCTGTTCCCAGATTTGCGTTCTGAGGATAGAATCGTCAAGTTGCTTCGTGAGACGGATATTGCAAACGTCGCAATTCCTGATGCAGACCGTGACCTTTACTATCGTCCGAAGGAAGAAATGAGCTACCTCGCATTTGCTTCTCGTCTGACAGCACCGCTCCTTGACGAGTTCAATGCATTCCTTTCAGTGAAGCCAAGTTATGATATGACACCTGATGCAATCGAGTTCCTCAAATTGCGTCAGCAGACATTCATTCGCCATCAATACTTTGAGGGCAAGTTTGACTTCTTGAAGAGAATGCCTTACCAATCCATTGGTAAGTTCTACGATATATTGAATAAGAAGGATACTAACTGGACAGAGGTCAAGAGTCAGTTGGCTTACGCAATATCTTGTAGTGAAGGCTGCTGGAACCCAAGCATCTCTTCTCATCATCTACTCTTGTCTTCTACCAGAGTGAGCGACCCAAGCGGTAAGAGTTACCGCCGCTTCCCTCTTGAAGATTTCGAGTTTGACAATGATGAAAAGAACAAGCGATTGACAGAGTTCTTGGAACATGAGAATGACAACTTTATTTTTAGAAGCAAGTCAAATCATTCTGTCCAGCTCATCGTGTCGCTTGATCTATTCGAAATGCTTTATTACATACAGAATGGTTTCAGTCCATCTGTCAGCGATTTGAGAGGTCGTTTCATTGAACTACAGGTATTCAAGAACCTGCTCGCTAGTGAAACATATACTGAGGTTATTGTCACAAATAATGAAAAGTCTTATTACAAGATTTCATTGCTAAAGAGAACAATGCAGCTTGTTGTTGAACCATTAGACAAGGAGGATTAAAGTATGAAAATGCCTATACTTGATAAGGATGAACGTGTATTCCGCGAACCTTACATTTTTGCCCCAGACGTTAAGGCTATCACATTGGATAATGTCTTGGTAAACCTCTTTATGCTTATGCGTAACAACGGTGCTCGCATAAAGTTGATGCTTAAGTCTGGTACTTTCCACGAAATCAAGTCACTGAAGAAATACTTCCAAGTGCTTGAAGGTAATCACGAAGTTTCTGGATTCACAGAAAACCCAGAGGCACTTGAAAGCTGGCTGAGAAGCAGCCTCGTGAACATGGTTTATCGTGGAAAAGCAAAAGAGAATATCACTTCAATGCGTCCTTTGCATTTGGAGAGCTATCGCATCCGTAACCACAAGCATACCAAGGACTATAATACAGCTGACCAAGTTTTTATCATGATCAGCCAGCGTCCAGAGGTAATGAACGCATTGAAGGATTATCTTACTATTGGATGGGATAACGCAAGTAGAGCGATAATTGACAACCCAACCCTTGATGTAGATACTGCAGGTTTGCTGCATCTCATCAAGTTGGTTGAGATTGATACGAAAGCAGCAACAACGCAGACACCGATTAAGCCAGTTCTTGAAGCACAGGCTAATCTATTCTGCGATGATGTGATGAGACTGTTGGCTTACCAGCACAACATTCCACGCTCTGTATTCATTGAATACCTTCGCATTCTCGTTGGTTTCCATCTTTCTCTGTATTTCCAGAAATTGATTTACCTATTGCCTAAGATGGTGAAGGAAGGTACCTTGGAAGTAAAAGACGAATGGAGTCAAGTTGTCGATATGACCGACAAACTTGATAGCAGTGTTTCTCCTATTGCATGTTCCGATATGGATAAGACAATGAACGGATTGATGGACTATATCCGTGCATCTTATACTATTCGCGTTATGCGTAGAATGACTGTACCACATGCTTCGGTCGCTTCTGCTCTCCATATGATAAAAAATCCCACTCCGGAAATTGAGGCTGATTTGAGAAGTAATCTGAGAAGAATCTATAACAACTACTTCACTAATGCAAAGACCGAGGAGGAGCGTCAGGAAGCAGAGCAGAATGTGAACGATCTGCAGGAATATCTCCAGTACGAAGAAACGCCTCTGGAACAATATATCCAGTGTCTGATGAAAGTCGGTGCTGCTTATCAGCTGAAATACTCTCGTGATTTCTTGGATAAGGCATCAATGAAAAATGACACCTCTGCCTTTATCATTGACGGCAGAAGCCGCAAATATAATCGTCGTGGTGCCATCGGCTCCAAGCTGCTCGAGGTTCTTGTGCAGTTGATGGTGCTCACTCCTAAAGACGGTGGCTTCGAGTCTAAACCTCTCAGCATCCGTCAACTGGTTCAGGAAATTCGCGATCGCTACGCTCTCATCATCGATGGAACTGATGAACCTCGCTTCAAAGATGCTGATATCAAGACGCATCTTGCATTCAAAGAGAATGTCGATGCGTTGAAGAACAAACTCCGTCAGATTGGATTCTATACAGACCTGAGTGATGCTTCTTCTCTACAGAAGATTCGTCCTCGCTATAAGTTCACCGAAAAATAAAGAATACAATGAATATAATAAATGCATATTATGACCATATCCTCGACATCTTCATAGAGGTATATGGTAACAATATAGAAAATGCACAGCCTGGTCATTGTATGAAGGTCACGGGCTTCTCTCTCGAAGTTCTACGTGACCTCTACGGGCGCATAGGACTCCTTGATACGAAAACTCAGTTCTTTATTCTTTCGGAAGATTCTGAGCATACAGGACATGAATACATCACGCCTACGAAACTGATTGAGTTGCGTAATGACCTTACTATCTCAATCCTCGTGCTGATTCCTGTCAATAGCTCTACTTCAGCTGAGGACTCCTATGGCAATGCAACATTCCAAGAGCTGAGCATTAATGAGTTTGACCGCATCCTGTTCAACAAGTTGATGGAGGAAGTTAGTGCTCATTCTGCTGTTAAAGCAATTCTTACTTATGCAGAAAGAGCGCTCAACGCTACAATGCAGGCTAAGATTAACTACCTGCTGTATGTGAAGCTAAACGGATGCTCTGATGATGCTATTGGTAACGGCATGTATATGCTCGGAATGTTGCCAGATAGTTCTATCGTATCTAAGAAAGGGTACATTCCACAGTATCTTTCTAAGAACGATGATTGTACTGTCGTGCTGTCTGATTACTCCCAGGCTATCGCCGACCGTATCAGCGCACTTCCAGTAAAGGCTGGCTCTATACAACCAAAGGCTGCAAAGTTCCTTCGTGACAATGTTTCCATCGTCAACCGAAATGATCTTTGCGAAAAGGTGTTCACAAGCTATCCAGAGTTGAACTTCTCCAATTGGTACAACCACCTTGTCAATGTCATTGACCTCGGTATTCTTCATGTCACAAAAGTTGAGCTGAGTGGCAAGGCTTTGTCTATCGAAGACGAAGACCTGATGATGAAGATGGATCCTCGTAAAGGTGCCAAGGTTAAGTTGAGAATCTTCTTCTCTCCTAAACCAAATGCTTACGAGCAGCTGAAGAAAGTAAAGATTGCTATCATGAATGGCGATGGCTTCTACAAAGAAACGGACGTCATCACCAAGAAGGTTACTGAGAATGCGAAAGAGTACCGAGACGTGACCTTCACGCTCGATAACTCTTTCAATTCTGGCACATACTTCTTCCATGTCTATGCTGAAGATAATGATGGCACCGAACTTAACATTAAGGATAAGTTCCGTGACGAAGCAGTTCAGGCAGCATGGGAAGAAGAGGAAAAGAAGGACTTCGGACTCAGCAAGGAGGATTTCCAACAGCAACAGCGTCGCCTCCTTACTTCGGATAGTGATACGTTCTTCCTGAAGGTTCTTGACATTGATGATACTGATGAGCCAGAAGAGACAGGAACACGTATGAAGATAAATAATGTTCTTCAAGCGTATTTCCGTTATCGCATCGAGAGAAACCGCAAGGGCGAAGAGCTTGTTATCCCTCAGCGTCAGGCTATCATTGACAAGTCAAATAAGTCGTCTGACGATGATTTGAAGAGCTGGCAGTATTCTACTCATATTAAGACCTTCCAGCTTAGATATGATGCGAATAACAACTACCAGATTCCTCTGTCAATCAAACTGCTTGAACTCGAGGAGGTAATCCTTAGAAATAGCCAACAGCTTGGCTTTGTTGAAGCTGTCATCTCTGACAACTACACCAAAGAGACGCTTAAGTCTATCGTTCTTAAGAAAGTGGATGATGTGCATATTCCTGAATCTCTGCTCGAAAAGCGCAAGGCTCTGTTCGATGCTATCCTTGCTTCTGCTCCAGAGAAGTCTGGCGTGATTGAAACTTTCGAGGTGTTCAATCACATCACCGAGATTAAGGAATACTTGACAGAATATCACGAATGGCTGAAGAACCTATCGGAAAGTGACATGACTCAGGCAATGGCTGTTCGCCTGCAGAGCATTGACACTGTTTCACTCCAGATCGAGATGCCAGATGATCATATCGCTCACACGAAGCTGATGACACCGCTTCATCCGATACGACTCGGATGGCTGGTCAACATCTTTGAGCAATATGAAGACTGGGAAGCTAAGACATCAGAGGATCCTCGCTATCGTAAGCCTGATGTGTGGTACAAGAAACTGGACAAACTCTTCTATGGCGAGTTGGTCCAGGAGGTTGCTCCTCTCGTTATGCGAGACGCATACAACGAGGATTACCTGCAATATGTTGGTGAGCTCTGCTTCGGTTGGGGCTTCTATGCTAATCCTCAGCAGACCGGCGATGACACCTTCTCTACAGGCTTCCGTCAGTTGAAGGCGTATGTGTCACAGCTTCTGAACATCGGTGTTCAATATCGTATTGATTCCGATGTCAACAAGCAGATGGTTTATCGCCTTATGCACAAGTATATTACTCAGCATCCTTATACAAATAAGCTTATCATTAACTTGTTCAATGCTGGTGATGCTGCCGTGTTCGCAGATAACCTAGTTATGATTGAACAACAAACTGCTAACTCACCTTTCGATATTCACTATGAGATTCGTATGTTCTGCAACGACAAACGATTCCCACAAGGTGAAGCGCTGAGAGACCTGCTCAATCCTGACACTCAGGTATCTGAAGAAGCTGAGAATTTCTCACAGGCTGATGATAATCGCTTGTTCCCAAAACTCCGTTTCTCTGTGAATAGCATTGACGAGTTCATTGATGCTCCAGAGAAATTCCCCGCACATCTTTCATTCCTCGTCAATCCATTCCCGACACAAGCATCCTTGAAGCGTTCCAATATGCTCCAACAGTCTTTCTACTTCAATGGCATTGTCACCCGTCCTGTTGTTCAGGTTGAAAAGACCGAGAAGGGGTATATGTGGCACAGATATATGTCAGAGGTGCCTCTGCCCAATCCTGCATCAAGCTTTGCTGGTGAGACTCAGCAACTTTATTCTACACTGCAGAGACTGATTGCACACTCGATGACTACGGATCATGAGATTTCTGTTCCATCACTCACACTCAGCATAAAGGATAAGAACTCTATCATGCTCTCATTGGTTCACGATGTCAGCGACTGGGTTATCACATTTGATAAGAATATGGGACCGGAGTTCTACGATATACCTTGCAAGCAGGGCGAAACGCCTTACTTGCTTGACTACCTGCCAAGCGCAGAGCTCAATGGTATATCATCGTTCCTCACTTGCCGTCCCACATCGGAAATAGAGGGCTTAATGGCTCCTCATTTCAAGAGCTTTGGCATCAATGTGAACGACAAGACATCGTTCATGGAGTTGCTAGCTGATATTCGCTCAGTATCAAGTAGCATGATTATGCAGCTTGATAGCTCACGAAATAAAGTGTTTGAGGTTCTTGGTACCACATTGATGAAACGAATGCTTCGCAAAAAGGACTTGCTGAATGACTCTTTCATCATTCCTATAGATCTTCATCAGGAATTGTTCAGAGATTTGGACTCTCCCAGCTTAGAACGTGCTGACGATCTCTTGGTTGACTTCCATCCTGGACAGAGGGAGATTGTATTTACCGTTATCGAAATCAAGTGCCGCCAAAACCTCACCGATGATGAGTTGGCTGCTCTGCAGGATAAGATGCAACACCAGATTGATAACACAATCTTGGCTTTGCGTAGCCATTTCGATATTGATTTCAAATCTCCTGATAGATTGGATCGTGAGCTCATGACGCTTGAACTGCAGTCTTTGCTCGTATTCTACTCGCGTCGTGCTGCTCGATATAACTACTTGAACGAAGAAACTGCCAAGGACTATGAAAAGTTCATTCTGTCCTTGAGTCAGGGTGATTACACCATTCGTTTCAAGAAGTTAGGTCTTATCTACCAGTTCAAGAGTCCTGAATATCAGAGAAAAGATTATATGAATGATACGCTCTTCTACATCATGGGAAAACCAATGATTGAGCGTATTCTTGACCGTGATTTCTCGATAAAGACTACGGACATCGCCATGCTCACAGCTGACGAGGAGTTCCGTACTTCTTTCGAGACATCAGACCGCATCAGAAGAGAACAGTCGTTCCAAGAAAACCATCCTGGTTCTATTCCTTCGGTGAACATTCCTCAACCAGAGCCGGAGGATGTTACTCCTGCTCCTGAGGATGTTGTGGTGGTTGCTCCTACTCCACAGCCTGAACCTGTTGAAGTAGTCGTTCCTAAACATGGGCCTACAGCCCCAGTTACTCCTGTAGAGCCAGAGCCTGTAGTGGTTGATACTCCACAACCGCAGCCTGAACCTGTTCCGGAGTCTGAGCTTGTGCCAGCACAGCAACCAGAGCCACGACAAGAAAATGTTCCACAGCTTCCTGTTGAGCCTACTCCTACTCCTGCTCCAAAGCCTGTTGATCCTAACTATGTTCAGCCAGCTTACGACATCATGATTGGAAAATCAAGCGGTAGCGAACAGTATGGTATTCTTGGCGAAAGCATCAACGGCCATCGTAAGATTGCTATTGATTTGAGTGAGACAAATACAATCAGCCTCTTTGGTGTTCAAGGTGGCGGTAAGAGCTACACTATCGGTACTGTGACGGAAATGACTCTGAAGCAGTTCTCTAATGTAAACCTATTGCCTGGTCCTATGGCAAGCGTTATCTTCCATTATAGCGAGAGCCAAGACTATGCTCCAGAGTTTACATCTATGATAAATGCGAATGATGAAGCTGGTCAGCTGAAGAAACTGAAGGAGGTCTATGGTGCAGAGCCAGGAAACATCGAGGATGTTATCATGCTCTGCCCAATAGATAAGGTTGAAGAGCGTCAGGAGGAATATCCTTCTATCGAAATTCATCCTATCGCATTCCACTCTACTGACCTCAATGTTCAAGATTGGATGTTTTTGCTGAAGGCTGTGGGTAATGAATCTACCTACATCAATCAGCTGCGTGCCATCATGCGTGCAAACCGCAAGAACTTGAACATCGAAGGTCTGAAACAGAGCGTGGATGCTTCACCGCTCCTCTCTACATCTCAGAAGGCTCTGGCTCAACAGCGTCTGTCATTTGCAGAAGAGTATATTGATGACTCTCGCAAACTGGGTACTTTGTTGAAGCCTGGTCGCCTGATTATCGTTGACCTCCGTGATGAGTTCATCGATAAGGATGATGCGCTCGGTCTCTTCGTTATCATGCTCAACATCTTCTCAGGTGTTAAGCAATACGAAGGTGTGAATTTCAATAAGTTCATTGTATTTGACGAGGCTCACAAATACATGGACAACAAAGACCTTACCGGCACTATCGTAACCGCTATCCGCGAGATGCGCCATAAGGGTGTTTCCATGATGATTGCGAGCCAGGATCCTATGAGCTTGCCAACAGAAATCATTGAATTGTCATCTATCATGTTGATGCACAAATTCAATAGTCCGCAATGGGTAAAGCACGTTCAGAAGTCTATTACCCAACTGCAGACGCTTTCTTCTGCTGACATGGCAAGCCTGGTTCCGGGTGAAGCTTATCTCTGGGCTACAAAGTCCACCGATAAGGGCGTCACCACTCGTCCAATGAAGATAAGTACACGCCCACGTGTGACTAAACACGGCGGCGATACAATTAAAGCTGTTTAATGGAGATATTTAAGTATAGTAACATTGGCTCACGAGAAGTCAACCAAGACTATATCGTTTCGCAGTCATTTGGACAGGATGTGTCTCTGCATCTTGTCGCAGATGGTATCGGTGGATATGAGTTCGGGGAGATTGCTTCAAAGGTCGTTGGCGACAGTTATGTCTATGGCATAATACGCAATATGTCCCTTGAAGAATCAACCTCATTGGCATCTGCCAATATGGAGAAAGAATGCCACAACCTCGGTGTTACCAAAATGGGTAGCACCGTGGCGGGCATTCTCATTAACAAAAGCGAGGCTGACGTGTTCTGGGCTGGCGATTCAAGAGTTTATATCTTTCGCAACCATGAAGTCAACTACCAAACCGAAGATCATTCTTTAGTGAATGACCTTAGCAAGGTTCGTCAGCTGACTTTTGATGAGCGAAAGAAATATGGCCACGTCATTACCCGCTCCATAATGGGTAAGCCTGATGACCGCATCGATGTCTATAAAACCACACTGCAGAGCGGTGACGAAATCCTTATCTGCACTGATGGCATTTACAATGACTGTCCTGTGGACTATCTTGCAGAGTCCATCCGCACAGGCTGTTTTGACATCGATAAGCAAAATGAGAACTTTGACGATAATCACTCTTTGATATTCATAACTATATAGGATGAAAACACAATGCGATAAGGTTCTGACCGTAGATGGCTTTTCCGAAGAATACGCTTCTTGGAAAGGTCGCTCGCTCACTATTATGGATGACCAGATAAAGGTCAGCCAAGATTGTCTAAAACCAAGGTATTATGACACTATCTACCTGTTTGAAGATAGTGGCATACTGGTAGGATTCACATATAATGATGTGGTTCCTGAGTGCTACATTACCACAAAGGATGGACTCGAATCAGAACCTTTCGCCGATGTTGCGCCCTACATTTTTGAGGACTTGGGACGCGCCTATGCTGTCGTAAAGAAGCAATACCGCAATACTGACCTCAGAAAACATGTTATCGGACTCAACCTCGTCGAAATACATTCCCTGGATCCTGTCTATCAGAAATTCACTTGGCCCATGTGGGAATGTATAGAGTCTATGCACAATGGAGCAATTCTTATCAAAAAGGCAGAAGCTAACTACGCTCTATCAACCATTGATACATTCCCCGCTTGCTACATTGCGAATAATGCCGTCATGATTACAAAGGAAGAGGATGAGGAGAACACTTACTGCGTGAGACCATCGGCTCTTAGCAGTGAAGTGAAGTATATGGATACCACTAAGACTCTATCAAAAATCAAACTGAAATAATGGTATTAAACAACCAGATAATTGAAAGGTTAAAGGAAAAATCAAATCTCTCTCTTGATAAGGCTAAGGATTTTACAATTCTCAGTGCTTCTATCCTTGATGAGACGAAGAGATATATGGGCGTGACAACTATCAAGCGCCTTCTTGGATATATAAATGATTGCCGTAAAACCAATGAGTACACCCTTAACACAATAGCTATCTATCTTGGGTGTAAGTCTTGGAACGAGCTTTGCAGTTCTCTCAGGATCGATTCCGACTGGAATTTTGAGGATGAGAAGGTGTATGTTAGCGATTTGGAAATTGGCAAGTTGGTTTCCGTCATCTATTGGAACCGAGAGGTTACCTTTGAAGTCATTGATTTCAAAGGAAACAAAGCGCTGAAGGTGACAAAGGTCTTGAACAGTAGCCTGAAGGTGGGCGACATCCTGATAATTGATTGTTTGGAGGTCGGAAAGATTCTCGAAGCTAAGGAGGTTTATAGAGATAGCCTTGTTGGAAACTATCGCACCAACAATGAGCTATCTGAAATAAACATAGCATGATATAAGAAAGGTGACCGTCATTCGACAGCCACCTTTTCTTATCTTTATGCTTCTGCTTTTATTTTGTTGCAGTGTTCAGAAGCTTGTCAATGTTGAATGTGAATGTGTAGTCATTCTGTACATTCTCAATCATAATTGGCATCATGATTGTCATGGTCTTGCCTACCAATGATGAAGCACCAGCATTGAAAGCTTCAGGAGTCTGGTAAACACAAGGGAGAAGGTAGTTCTCACGCCATCCTCCATATTGTCCCGATACGTAGTAAACATTCTCTGTAGGAAGAAGGATGTCTGAAATGCTGGCTCCCTTTGGAACGGTTGTCGCTGGCTGTGAGTTGTTGCGCTCGGTGTACTTTACGCCTGAGTGCATCACGCGACCGACCTGCCCCTTAGTATCTACGAAACTGATGTCATCCCAATTTATCTTCAGACTGTGACCCGACTTGTTGTACAAAGTGAAGTTAAACTGCTTTAGACCTACATACCATACAATGTTAATGTAGTCATCTTCATAACGGTACTTGCTTACGCCCTCCTCGTTGAAGGTTACAACTTTTGTTTCGCCAAACTGCAGCTTGGCATCAGCAGGGCTTTCTACTGTCGTAAGCCCTACTGAGTAACTTGCAACGTAACTTTTGAATGCGCCACATGAGATTAGCATAAATGCTGCTACTGCAACCAGAAAGAAATTAATTTTTTTCATAATCAAACTTTTTTATTTATATTAGAATAACTTTTTATCGCAAAGGTACTCTTAATCCCTTATATAACAATGGATTTAAGAAAACGTGGACAAACATGGATATAACTCATTTTTCGGTTGTGTTTAGCTCAAAAGTCTTTTTTTACTTACTAAAATTCAGAAAACCATTATTTTTCTCGTGTTTTACAAAAAATATTTATACCTTTGCACAAAACACAAAGAAATAGAAATATGAGCAACACGAATAATACCCAAAATACGAATAATATGCCTAAGGGCGATATTAATCGCTTGAAGATAGTGTTGGTTGAGCAGAAAAGAACAGCTAAATGGCTTGCCGAACAAGTCGGTCGTGATCCTGCAACTGTAAGCAAATGGTGCACTAACATAGTGCAACCAACTTTGGAGACTTTACGTCAGGTTGCCTTTATCCTCGATGTGGATATTAGGGACTTGATTTGTCCGACGAAATAAAGATTATACATTAATATAATATATAGCGTATGGCATTGCCAATAAATATAGACGAATTGCTGAAAGGCAAAACTGTAGAATGGGAACGTCTGGATTTCAAACGTGGGTGGAATCCGGAAGATGTTATCCATTCTGCTTGCGCCTTTGCAAACGACATCCACAACTGGGGTGGCGGTTATATCATCGTAGGTGTTGATGAGCAGGATGGGGTGCCTGTTTTACCTCCAGTAGGAATAGACTTGCACTCCATTGATGGCATACAGAAAGAGTTGGTGAATTTGTGCAGTCAGGTACAGCCAACAGTGAACGTATTGGCGGAGCCTGTGGAGTTCATGGGCAAAATGATACTTGTAATCTATGTGCCTGGTGGAGAAGTGCGTCCATATAAGGCTCCGAAACATCTTGGTAAGGAAGCGCAAAAGGCAGGTAAGATGTATTTTGTCCGCAAAGGTTCGGTTACAAAAATTGCCGATCAGGAAGAAGAACGCATGCTGATGGGCCTTTGCAATAAAGTTCCTTTCGATGACCGCATCAATCAGACTACCAACATTGAAGAACTTGACCGTATGCTTATCGAAGACTTCTTGAAACGTGTTGGAAGCAAGATGACGCATGAGGAAATCATGCACATGCCGATGGCAGAACTTGGCTGGCAGTTACAGATAATTGGTGGTAGCACTGAGGATTTGCATCCAAAGAATGTTGGCTTGTTGCTTTTCTCACAGGAGCCAGAGAAATATTTCCCATACGCTCGTATTGAGATTGTCCATTTCCTTGATGAAGTGGGTGACCGTTTCACAGAGAAGATTCTTCACGGTCCTATACATCTGTAATTGGAAGCTGCATTGAAGTACATCCGAGAGCAGGTGTTATTGGAGAAAGTCATAAAAGTACGTGGTGAAGCTGAAGCTATCCGCTGTTACAACTATCCATACGAAGCTTTAGAGGAAATCTTGGCGAATGCTGTATTCCATAAATCTTGGGATGACCGCAATCCTATTGAGGTGCGTATCAATCATAACAGTATAGAGGTTCTTAACTTTGAGGGACCAATGCCACCGATAACTAATGCAGATTTGCAGAAACCACGAGTGATATCACGTCATTATCGTAATCGTCGTATAGGCGATTTCCTCAAAGAGATGCACTTGACAGAGGGACGTTCAACAGGATTCCCGAAGATTTATCAGGCAGTCAAGCGTAATGACTCACCTATGCCTCTATTTGAAACCGATGACCGCAATATGCACTTTCTTGCAACTATGCCAATACATCAGGCTTTCGTTGACGAGAAGGCTTATCTTGCATCAAAAGGGAAGGAATTGGATGAGGAAATCAAGGATGATTTCGGGAAAGATGGAAAGAAAGATTTCCTAAAAGACTTCCTAAAAGGTTTCCTAAAAGAAAATGAAATAGAACTCACTGACAGACAGAAATATATCTTGTGGGCGATATCTGTTGATAACACTCTTTCAGGAAAAGCTATTTCCCAAAAGATTTCAGAAAAGACTTCTGGAAAGATTTCTGTAACAGATAGGACTATAAGAACGGACATCGCAGACCTTCAAGCCAAAGGCATTCTAACACGTGAAGGTGGTCGCAAAGATGGTAATTGGGTAATCATAAAGAAATGATATGATAAAAATCTTCAAGATAATAGAGAAGGTCGTTTGGACACTGGTTGCAATAGCAGTAATCATGATTCTTGCTTTAATTGCAATCAGTGTTGCCAATAGTGCAGATAATATCTGGGACGATTTCCGGCCATATACTTCATTGTTATATGGAGTTGCAATGCTTGTCGTGGCATTTAAGGTAGCTATTCTTGGAGTACAGATGTATTTGGAAACTAAAATAGAGGAAAAGACTAAGCATCTGCAAACTATCATTGAAAAGCAGCAATCACAGCAAGTAAAACAAGAGAAGAAGATTTCTGGTAAACTTGACAAAATCATCAATGACATTGCTGCTATCCCAAACACCGATACGGCTGCTATTGTGGATTTTCTAAAAGCAAATCTACCAAATATTGTTTCAAATCTTGTTGACCAGCAGGTTTGCCAACAGGTGTCTTATGAGAAACAGAAGTTGGCTCTGGAATACGAAAACAGAGAAGCAGAATTAAAACGTAAATCACTTACCGTTGATGCAATCATCGAAAGACAAGACAGGATTGACAAACTCAACAAGGCAATTCAACTACGAGAACAACAGGAACGTGAGGAAAGAATGAAGAAAACAGAAGAATATACAATGCTTATATTCTCCCTTGCGAAAACTCCTGTAGAAGATGTAGAAAAAGTATGGCAGATTACAAAACTCTTTCTTGAATCAGGTCATGTGTTAGCAGATAAGGATTCAACGATAGTTCTCAACAAGAATTTACGTAATTCAGAGTTGAAACAATTTGCCCTCAACATCGTAAAGTACAACCGAAAGGAAAACCTTGATGTTGAATCCTACCTGATGACCACCTTTGGAGAATGGTTCACAGGCAAGAAAGAGAATATCTCTAAAAATTACAATGTTCTTCCGAAGGACTCACTCGTTTCCAAAGATGGAATGGAAACTGATTTGGAACGGTTACGAAAAGATGTAAATTCAAAGATATGAAAAAAGTAATAGCCTTTATTATAATACTCTGTGTTATCATTATTGGGATTTCAATACTCAACAATATTTTTTTTAACAAAGAAATACAAAGCAGAAAATCCGCAGAATTGTTAAAAGATAGTTTGTTGCGTAGACGGGTAGAAATACAGGATTTATTGTTGCAGAAAAGTTCTATATTGGATTCAATGCGTAAAGACAATAAATCAAGTATTTCGATAATACAAAAAGAAATACAGAAAATAAAAGATAATTCTGATGAAAATCTAAAATGGCAGAAGAAAATATTTTCAATTAGCAAAGAGTAATTATGTTCGATTTCGTAAATTATACATATAGCGGGATTTTATCCATCCTTTCAACTCTGTTTGGCCTCTCTTACCCATTAGTTATAGGATGTGTTGAGAAAATTGACGACAAGTTTGGTTCTACAAAATTGTCAGAACGATTTATTAATGAGATTTCTTTCAAGTGGTTTAAGGTATCTTTAGTAATAAATCTTATTATGGCTGTTTTGTTCCCTTTCTTAATGGATGATTGTTTATATTCTAGAATAATTATTGGCATACAATGTGTTGGTATAATTGTCTTAGTTTCATCAGCATTGTTCCTATTCTCAAAAATTTTCACTTATTACAATATTACAGATTTACAAAAGGCTATTATAGATGACTACGAAAAATCTTTAAATAAAAAAGACAAAATAGAAGAGTCTAAATTTTTTATACAATGGGTTGATTTATCGTGTGAGATGTTGAAATCAGTAGACAATAACCTTGTTCAAGGTGTGTATGACTTTATGTATAAGTATGTTACTATTAAGTATCAAGAAAGTAAAGGCAAAGCATTGATTTTTGATCAGTATTTTTATGAGGGTGTATCACGTATAAATGAATTTCTCAGCAAAGGAGAATCAAAACCCATATCTGTCAACAATGGAAATTCCATTTTAACCTCTCTTATTTTGATGGATTCCGTAATTTCGGAAACCACCTATAGATATTTATGGAGGAATCTAAGAATACAAATGTTCTACAACAAAGATGAATGGATTATGGAGTATTGGAAAATGGCCTCACAGAAGATAGGGCTTTTTATGAAGCCAATACACCAATATATCTATAATGAGGAAGGTAAACTATATACTAAGGAAGAAATTGAAGATAATCAGAAACAACGTGAGAACTTTATGGAGTTTCACATAATGTTGTGTTCAATGCTTGTCCAAGAGAAAAAATATAGATTGTTGGAGCTTATGCTTTCTTTTACACAATCAGAGCCTCCATCATATCCATTAGTGCCTTCAAATTTAAGTGAGATAATAGATGCCTTCAATAGGATTAACCGTAATAGTTTCGTTGATCCGTTTTATTATGAATCAAGATACCAAATGCCCAATATGCATGGTATTACAGAAGGCAAAATTGTTGGTGCCGCGAACTGCTACCTCGCATTATTGGCTTATCGTATTTATGTTATACGTTGGAGCTATGGATATGAGTCTGTATTGAATACAGGTGCATTACCTAACACTTTGTCAGAGTTAAACACTTTGAAGGATAATCTAGATGTTTTCCAACGATGGTTAGAGCGGATTAAAGACAGAAAAGAATTACTCGATGTTATAAATTTTAGTTCCTTTGATAAGGAAATGGAAGAAAAAGCACAGATTTATAACAAAGCAACTCTTTTGAGACCAGACCAATTGGTATCTCATATGCAAAATGATATTATTGCTAAAATGGAGCAGTTAAGGACAACCCTTCCATTAAGCGAAGAGAAAGTCAATTCTGAAGAAGAGGAGCTAACTGCTAATATTATAAAAGCGATGGCACCATATGGCGATTTGTTAGGAAGAAGATTCTCGCAGGATACGTACTATAACTTGAACTCGTCAATAACAATGCCTTTTCCCAATACAGCATTTGTGGATAATCCAGATGTGGGACATGCCGGTATTGCAGGTTGTATGTCATCCTATATGTTGCATAACTTCCAACACATGTTTGCCAGTTCTTTCTTTACGAAACATAATCTTACGAACTATAGTTTGTCATCAGAAGATTTGTTCCAAGCTATTGATAGGCTAAATCTCAACGAGCAGCATTATATAATTGCTTTTGGACTTTATTTTGATTACTACATAGGCTCAATAAAAGATCTTAAGAAAGAAACGGATCATAAGTATTCGTATAAAGGCATCAAGATCCTTTCATTAGATTGCAGCACAAAGTTTTTCTCTCAGATGGTTTATGTTATGAGATTTGATGATCGCCCATTCTTAGATTTTTATGAACCATCAGCTGAAGAACAGAAGAAGTTATGTTTAGAGAAGAAGAGTGAGTTATATGGTCTTTGGCTGTCTCTTGAAAAGATATCTGAGCATCCAGAATTACTTGAAGAGCCAATAAAGACTAATCTAGGCGATAAGGCTAATCAGAATTCCTTGTTTACTGCAATATGGGAACCAAAGTTGTTTTTTAAACCAGAGAAATATCCTATGGTTAGCATTAAAATAAAATATCGTTTGACAGATGAAGGAGAATATGATAATGTGGATAAAGTTACCCCCTTTATTCCAACAAAAGAAACTCCCTATTAACTAGAAAAATGAATAATTTGTACTATCTATTTTTGTTTATGTGAAGAGAAATAAGTACCTTTATACCAACAAAAGAGAGATATACAGAGAAAAGAATAAGAGAGAATAGAAAGAGCATTACACGGATACTTCTCAATGATTATTGATTCCTGTTATTTAGGATGCTTATGGAGTTCCAAATTTGTACCATATAAATTATAAACAGCTGATTATCAGTAGTGGTCAAATTAGAGGAGGTCAAATGATTCCGATAAGGAAACAGATAATAAACAATAAGCAAAAGCGTGCAGCTCAATGAGTTGCACGCTTTTTGCGTTTATATTTATTTGCGGATTTTTCAATCCTACATCACTCCATTACCGTTTCCTTTATAGAAAAACTCCCCCGTTGAATTACGAAAAAAAATCATATATCATAGTAGTATGGAAAGAACCAGATCTGCTAGCAAGACAGCCGTTTCCGGTTCGTTTTTCGGTGCATCCTTAGCTTTCCATGCCACAACGAACCGAACAGATGCAGATTTCACTTTATAACCTTTTTCTTGCCATTCCGACAATGTGGTCTGCATGTTTTGTGACAACTTTGCTACCGGTTTGTTGGTCTGCGTATTATATAAAACGGAATTGTTGTAATTTAAAGGATCTCCACCTTTCAATGCTAATACTTCTTGCTTAAGTTCTTTGAAAAATCCTAAATAGACATCTTTATAAGAGAGTTGCAGGACTATTTCTTCGGGCATTGCATACTCTTTTTTACTGATATAATACTGGTCTGTTCTCAAATGACTGAAACAATCGCCGTTCGTATGCACAAACAGTCGATTTTTTGCACGGGTCATTCCCACATAGTACCGACGCATCAAATGGGCATCTTTCGAATAGTTGTCAGATATGAGCATATATACGTCATCAAATTCTCTGCCCTTAGCTTTATGGATAGTCGATACCACAACATCAGTACCTGAAACATCACAGAAATCTTCCACTGATGACTCAAATACAAACTCTTTGAAGTCACTAAAATATTTAGTTTTATTGGTCTGCTCAAACAGTTGTACGCAATGCTTTACATATGCCAAACTTTGACTTTTGTCATAAGTGGAAAAGGTTGTATGTTTGGCAGCTTCCCATAATTCTTCCGGAATTAAGGGTGTCTTCACTCGTTTGTCTATATACCTCAAGAAATATCTCATCTCGGCCATGTTCCAAAAAAGGAAACCATCCATAGATTGTATTAACTTGCTGTTTATGCCATATTTTCGCAAAAGAGCTACCAGAATTACAGCTTCTTCGTTTGTCTGGGTGAGCACACATGAAGTGCCGTCGTTCTTCCGGTAGTGAACCAATTCCTCAACGAGTGGCTGATACATATACTTTGATTGATGGCGTGTTATCTCAACCCAACCATCTTCTTCTCTCATTGAGATAATTGGCGTACTTTTCATCCTTTTACTGATACCTCGCACAAATTCGTTCGCGAAATTAACCGGATGATGAGCACTACGATAATTCTCAGTCATTTCAATAAACTTGCTTCCGGATTCTTGTGTCAACTGGTACATATATCTGGAATCGGATCCACGGAAATCATAGATGTTTTGGTCATCGTCGCCTACCGCTATCACACGCATCTCTTCGTTTTTGGTCATAAGAGCCTTCACGAGTGCATATTCCTCAGCACTCATGTCCTGAGCTTCGTCTATGACCAGTACCGTTTTTCCGATTTTGTTCGGCTCCACTTCTCCTTGGTCGATCATCTCGGCTGCCTTTGAAACAACGTTCTTTGCAGCCTCAAGGTTACCTATCCGACCCAAAAGGTCAAAACAATAGGAGTGAAATGTCTTTATTTCGACAAAGTGGGCGGCATTGCCTATCAGCTCCATGAGCCTCTGCTTGAATTCCGTAGCGGCTGCCCTTGAAAAGGTTAACATCAGAAGTTGTTCGTGTTTTACATCTTCGAGCAGTAAAAGTGATGCAAGCTTATGTACCAATACCCGTGTTTTTCCACTGCCGGGACCTGCCGCGACAACGATGCAACGTGACTCTTTATCAGAAATAATTTCCATTTGGCGTTTGGACAACTGACCAAATAATTGCTTGTATTTCTGTGGGGTCAAGTTACGTTGTATTTCGCTGACTCTTTCTTCTTTGAAATATTTTGTGACAAACTTTTTGTAGTCCATTTGGAAATAGTCTTGAACATACTGTAAAGCTGTATTGTAATCCTTTACCATCAAATTGGCATATTCGCCTACAATATGAACTTGCTGGATCTTCTGCTTGTAGAATTCGTTAAGCATCCGGTAGTCATCCTGCTTATACCTCGATTTGTTGTCTTTTATTCTTTGTATATTCATGGCGTTATAAAGAACTAAAAAGCCGCCTTCGAGTTTGAGTGCGCCTATTTTCGACAGATACAGAAGTGACTCTTCTACTTCTTCCAACTGCAGGTTGTCAAGTCCGCTAAAAAGGGATTGGGGGCTTGACTTTATTTGATTTAGAAGTTCTACCACAGAAAATTGAACGGCTTTGTTTGGGGAACTCCCCTTGTCCACATCAGCAGACAACTTATATAGCCATTCCACAGTAAAACGACTGATTTCCAATCGCTTTTCAAAACGCCTGATGATTGATTCCGAGTCTGCCTGACGACTGATTTCCATATTGTGGCCTGCATCTTCTTTCTTGCGAATATATCCCTTGACCGTGAGGAAGTAGAGTAGTGTCCGGATATCTTTTTCTTTGGATGCATTAATTCCGTCGTTCACAGCATTGTCATTCAGTTGTTTGCATGATATCCGCAAAGATTCGTCAGGAATATGGCTGAGGATGTATTGTTCAAGTTTCGCAAAACGTTCGAGTAGTGTCCGTGATTTTCGTTCCGAGTCGCCTACATCCAGCAGATAGGCGGATATATCTTTACTGTCTGCCAATATGCCTTCCTGCCGCATACGTTCCACTACGG
>ERZ650918.650-NODE-650-length-36848-cov-8.293887_pt1 | contig 36848 bp, 20 predicted proteins | sample MGYA00514758_ERZ650918 | MGnify/ENA metagenome assembly ERZ650918 | reverse complement strand
TGCCCTACGCTATATAATTAAGCCCTTTCAGGGCACTCCGCAAAATTATCATTTAAGTGCATTTTCACAAACGATTTTTGTCAATGTATTCGCCTGCCCTACTTCCTTACCATCTACAAAAATGCGCAATCCTTTTCCGCAATGATAGCGATCACCATTCTTATCCCAAAGAATCGTCAGATTATGACCATGATATAATACATTATCCAAGCAGAACCAATCCCACTTGTCAGCAGGAATTAAGGGGTTCACTTCAATCGTATTATCCAAACGCGGACGAAGCCCGATCAGTCCTGTAATTACCAGGTCGTTGAAAGTGGAATGGTTATAATAACGGCTACGTTCCTGATCTCCTTTCAGCCAATAACCGGTCACCTCATCCAAATATTCACCAATATAGGGACGACCACGATGATACTGTGATTCCACATACAATTCCATCTGACGGAAATATACACTGTCAGACAATACAGTCTGCGGATAATTATTCATAAAGTTAGCCATTGCTGTCAATGTCTGTACGGAAGCAAACGGCCAGATAGCACCGTCCCACTCACACTTGCCTACTCCACGTGTACGGAATTCCGGATGACGACGTTCTGCAGTTGTCAGTCCATAAGGAGCAGAGAAGCCTTTTTCATCCATAATTTCCTTCCAGGCAATTTCATACTTTTGGGTGGTATCCGGTAGGTTGAAATACCAGGGAATATATCCAATTGCTTCACGCACATTCGCAGAAGAGTCTGTACGCATCGTCTCAAAAAACTGATGACGTGTATTCCACAATTCATTTTCTACCAGATTTTTCAAAGTATCTGCTCTCATGCCATATTTCATAGCCATCCCCTCATCGCCGGAAAGAATTCCTATACATGAAAGTGCTTTGGCATTGCCATACATATAGCTATTGATTGTCGGCCGGGCATATTTCTTCCTCCGTCCGCCACTGATTGATTCTTCCATACCATCCTGTACGTCACCCTGCCAATACAATCCGTTCTTCAAACGGTTCGTACGTTCCCAACGCTGGTATTCGGTTTCCAGATCTTTCTTCATATCCAGCAGATAGTCCTTATCACCATCTACCATGTAACGAGCCAAAACAGCATCTGCATTCCATGAGCTAAACTTATCCATTTTCTTCATCGGACCGCCATCATTGCCACGATACCATGTATGAATAATCTGATCCAAATATTTCGGATCACGCAACCAACGGCTTTCATAAATATGATGTCCAATTGCACAAGCAATCAAATTATATTTATCTGAATAAGAACGCTGAACGAGAAACTCGGTCATGCTATAGCCAACAGGAGTCTCTTTGATATGCTTACGCAATGACCACCAACGATAATAATACATTTCTTCAAAGTTATGTTGCGGACACTCGAACAAAGGAATATTTTCCTCCATCCATTCCGAAGCTTTTGCATTGGGAATTGCCTGAACAATATTTTCGTCTTCCATACCGTTGAAATAGTCTGCATAATGACTGAAGTCAGCATACTTTAAAAAAGCAGAAGACGCATCCTTATCTGTAGAAGATGTTTTTACATTGGCAATGCCATATTCAGCCAATGGATCTTGTGCACCTGCATTCGGCAAATCATAAGTCTGGTCGGCAGGAGTATCTACGGTCGGGAATGTACGAGGTACGCCAGTACGGAATACAATTCGTTCCACAGCAGCCACGGGCGCATAGAACATACGCAGCCCTACTCTCTTGCCATCTACATATACTTGAATATTACGATCAACAGTAGAAAGGACTGCTTCTACATGATAAACCTTTCCTGCTTCATATTTCATCATATTTGCAAACCGGGAGCCGCCTTTCAATCGGAAAATGCCATCATCAGTAAGTTCCATACGGGAACAGGCTATTCCATTCTCATCCAGAAATTCAATCTGGAGTGTACCTTTATTATTCTGGCCGGCTTTCAAATCAAATGATACTTTCAATTCTTTAGAAGCCGGAATTTTACGTTCCACTTTGGCATAATCAAACGGATCTTTATCCTGCAACTTCAACCATTGATCCTCCAAAGAAACAGGGGCCCAAACCGGAGAATAAATATTCCAGTCAGTCAGTTCCGCAATTGATTTATTTTTAGAGAAATCATCATCCGCATGTGCTGAAGCATTTATTTCCACCGGGACAGGAATACGGGAAATCCACATATCTTCCTTGTTCACACTGTAAGAAACCCACAAATCACCATCGGCAGGTACTCCATTACCTTCCTGAATACCACGCGGATATTGAGGACCGTATGATTTATAATTTCCTCCATAACGCATAGGAGTGATTTCACCATGCACCAAATTCAATGTTGTATATTCCAATCCATCTTTACTCAAAGATATAGCCAGCGGCCAACGAAATTCCGACGGATTATATACAGTAGCGTATGTACCATCACTTAAACGCTGTCCCCAAATTTTCGCGTTGCTGTTGACGAAACCTTTTGCACGAAGCACAGGCTCTGCCCAAGTATGTCCGCCATCCTCACTGATAGAGGTAAGCGCATGTTTCCAAAGACTGGCAATACGTCCATCCGGCAATGTATAACAATTGAATGCTTTGTATCCTTTCTTTAGCGGGAGAATAGGATCTTCACGGTCGGCTTCTTCCACCCACTGCATCATATACAGCGGATTGTCGAGAATTTCCTGGCAAGCCTTCACAAACTCACGATCCTTGCTTTTCTTAAAATACGGATAATCAGTGTTCTTTTCATTAAATCCATGATTATAATAAATGAAATAGATCGGTCCGTAAGAACCGTCTTTCTTTATTTCACGAACCACCCGGCCAATACCGTTTCCATCATTGGGATCATCTTTTTTATCCAAAGCAACTCCGTAATTTCCCATTGTAATCAGCTTGCCGGATTTAGAAACATAGAATCCGACACGCTGATGCATAATGGCAATCAGATCTTTGGCCTGCACACCCGGACGAGACTCTTTAGTGTATCCATCAGGAACTTGATAAGGAGGAAACACAATTTCCGGATTTGTCCAGCGATATCCATCTTTCGACGTCATCAGAAAAGTCTGTGAAGGCGGTACGTGTTCGTCAGAAGGATCTGCCAGGTATTGATAGAAAAACTGTCCATTCCAATAAGCCAGCATCGGCTGATGATTATACGTCCATCCATTGCCGTTCGAAGCATCGGGATGTTCACGATTGGCACGCACCAACTGAATGTTATGTACTCCGACTACCGGAGACAGTTGTCCGTCGTGACAAGCAGGGTTCGATAATTCTTTTCCTGTATAATGAATTCTATCTTGTGCAAAGGCTGTAGTAGTCAACCAACCGGCAGCCAGTACAAAAAGAATTTTAGCAGAGTTGTTCATGATTTATTCTGATTTAAAATTGTTTCCGGATTTATTTCTTTTCTTCCAATAATGCTTTTACGACTGATTCCGGAGCCGTAAATATGGTTCCATGCTTATGCCCCACAGGGATGCTTATCTCTTCTGTTACATCTGTAAAGTTCCGGAAATCCTTCGTACGCATAGCACCATATATTTTTTTCTTATATACATCAAAATAGATTAGATAATCGTCTCCCACTTTCTCTACAGATGGTCCTTCTACAAAGGATTCTGTGAAAGGCTGGGATGCGGGTGAATAAGGTCCGGTCATAGAATCGGAAAAAGCGATTTTCAGATTACGTTCCGGACGGGTGTTATCCTTGAGTACCATTACATAGTCATTCTTTGCCCGTTTCACGATAACGGCATCAATGGTACTGAATCCCGGATCGTACAAAAGTTTTGCTTTCGAAACGGTTTTAAAATCTTTTGTAGTGATATAGTATAAACGATGATTATTATTCTCTTCTTCTATCCCCTTTTCGAAACGTCCGGGGACACAGGAAGCCCATACGACCATGAACTGATCGTTCTCGTCGTCATAGAATATTTCCGGAGCCCATACATTAATAGTAGTCGGTTCGTCTGCCATTACAGGAATCATCTGTTGTTCCGACCAATGGATCAAATCTTTAGAATGTGCGTAGCCAAATCCTAAATCACCTTTCCAACTTGTAGTCCAGACCAAATGGTAGGTTCCATCCGGAGTACGTACCATCGAGGGATCCCGCATGAGCTGGTGCTGTCCCAGTTCCGGCTTTAGCCAAACTCCCGGAATACTGTCCCAGTGAATTCCGTCCTCACTATATAAGTATCTCAACCCCTCATCAGCCGGTTCATGAAACGAAGTGAACATATAGTAGTCTTTGTTCCCCCCACAAGAAGCCAGAAACAGAAGACTTATTGCGGCTAATGTATTTCTTAACTTTTTCATTTCTATGTTCTATATTTGTATCTTTTATACAGAGGAGACGATAGAAAGCGTCATTTGTACTCAAATATACTAGAAGAATCAATAGATTCAAAATTTATATACGATAAAAGGGCGACTCTCCGAGCCACCCTTTCCACCATCAAACAAACTAACCATTTACAATGGGAAAGAATTTCACTTCTTTTTATAGTATCTTATTTTTTAATTATATAGAACCTCCACGGGCTTTTATACGTTTATACCATTCCTCTCGTTCTTTCTTCAGGTCATATCCACGTTTAGCCAGATAGTTGTTGATACGTCCTTTGTATTTTCCGAAAGCAGCGTGTTTCTTATTCGAATTTTCTGCATCCAACGCAAATTCACGGGCCTCTATCAACCAAGCATAGATTTGAACTTTTTCTTCTTCTTTCAAAGTAGGGATCATGTCCAGATGTGAGTCATAAGTCACTTTTACTACTCCATAAGTCATGCCATCTTTAACGGCTTCTATTTGCTTTTCATCAAGAAAGAGAGATAAATTGGCAGGAAAAGCGAAATGTGAACGATATAGCGCCGCATCTTTTTCATTTTCCGCAGCTTTCAAAGCTTCATTTTTAGCCTCACCAGTCAACCCGGATTCTTTTACTTTCTTGACTTTCGCATCCCGTACCTCATAAATATCATTTAATTCGAAGTAACGATTGGCTATGACATTGCGAACATCTTCGGCTATTTTCGCATCTGTAAGTCCGAGTTTATCAACGATCTTTTGTGATCGGCCGACAATAGACTTTACATATTCAGGATCACGGTTCTCTTTATTTAAGTCGACTGCTTGCGCAGACATCCAACCGGAAATAAAAAGCAATGATAGTATCAGTATCTTTTTCATAATTACATTAATTTTCCTTTTTCAGCCAATGTATCGTAGTTGTTCTTCATATCTCTCCAATCTACTTTATGCTTTGTGCTGATACCGTTGATATATTTTTCAATATTCGTATATCCGTCACCAGTACAGTCTTTATTGGCATCACTCGGATCGTTCGGATTTAATCCGTTAGCAATTTCCCATTCGTCCGGCATACCATCTTTGTCTGTATCAACATAAGGAGTACCTTTGTATTCAGGATAACCACCCATCTGGCGAACATCAGTAATAATACCCTGCTTATAAGAATCTTTCGGCAAACGACGATACTTGAACTGTCCGTCTTCTCCCATTGACTTAGGAGACAAACCTGTCAAGTCACCATAAGCGTCTTTAGGAAGTTTCTTTTCATAATAAGGAATACCTGTTCTTACTTCTTCAATCACACGTTCGTCAACAATATCACGACAAGGAATATTCGCACCTACATGTTTCAATACATAGTCATAAGCATCTTTAGCTCCCATGATATTGATATACGGCATTTCGAACGGCTGGTAGCTACGCATGTATTCAGTATATCCGTCAGTGTTTGGTTGAGTTTCAATCTGAATACCGCCATTCCAGTTATCTTTAGTTATTTCAGGATAGCCTTCCATTATATTTCCGTCGGCATATACTCGCCCATATTCTTTATGATCCAGCTTACTACGTCCTGCTTCCGGTTTCAAGATACGATGTCCCACATTGGAATCCTTAGGAGTAGCAGGTCCCGGTTTGTAGTAGTTGTTAATCATATTGAACATCGCGGTATAATCACCACCATCGGAAGAACGGTGCACCCAATTGAATACTACATTATTAACGAAATTGAATATACCATTCCAGCCGATAGAAGGATTACGTCCGGAGTTACTAGCCCAAAGGTTACGGGCAAATGCACAGTTCTCACCACCTAACGTGCTACCAAACGCATGATTGTATGTATCCAACGCTTTTGCCGAGATAGTATTTTGAATAGTTACGTTTACAGTAGGAAGTTTCAAGTCTTTGCTTTCATATTGTCCTTCACTCGGGTCGTACATGTGGCGATAGAAAGAAATGTTTTCATCCAATCCCCATGTACAGGAGCAGTGGTCGATCATTATATTACCAACAGGGTTACCTCCGAAAGAGTCATCGCGATGCCATACTTTCGTTTCTCCACGGCGGAAACGCATGTGACGGACTACGACATCATGCGTATCTACCCAGAATGATTCGCCGGCAATACAAACACCATCCCCCGGAGCTGTCTGTCCTGCAATAGTTACGTAAGGGGCACGGACGATAATCGGTGATTCCAGACGGATGATGCCGGCAACATTGAATACGATAATACGAGCGCCACCTGCTTCGCATGCTTCACGGAAAGACCCCGGTCCGCGGTCATTCAAATTTGTTACAGTAATCACTTTACCGCCACGACCACCGAAACTGTACATACCGCCACCTTCAGCACCTGGGAAGGAAGGAATATCAGCCTGTGGCAAATCATACGGACGACCGGCCCAAGGTATATATGGGCGTCCTTCCCTGGCTTCTTTTTGTACTATCGGCAACGCTTTTGCCCATGCTTCGTCAGAACGTTTCCGCTCTTCAGTCATCATTTTCGTATAGTTTTCTTTGGCTTCGCCGGATATTTGCGGGTATTGTGCCCATGCAATGGTCGGAGTCAACATTGTTGCAGCAAAAGCTGCTAAAAATAGATGCTTCTTCTTCATTTCTATTTGGTTTTGTGAAGTTGTTAATTCAAAAATACAATAATAAGACGAAGAAGGAAAAGAATTGTAATCAGTAATAATGAAAAACGTGGGTAATAAAGTAGAAAAAAATAAGTCGACAGATTTTTACTGTTGTTCCGTATTTCTATATCTGTACATATTTCTTTCTCCATTCCTCTAATTCCGGTGTGTGCAGAGTTGCATCCAATGGAAAAGGACCATCTTCCCGATTGAGAATTTCAATGCATCGCTGTACATCTTCTTTCGAAATAAAGTTTTGGGTATGGATAAAATGCCCGTCCAACCCTTTTCCTATATTCCGGTCATCCAAAGCTACGAAAGAGGTGATTTCGGGGTGGCGGTCCAGATATTCACGGATCTCAATTGCACGGTAGTCGACACCATCGAACCATTTGTCCGGGTCGGCCGGATAGAGTTCGCTAAAACGTTTGTGAAGCATTTGTAAAATATCTCTCCATGCTTCTATACTTGCTTGCGTGGCTTTGTAATCCTCCAAGTTATTGCGCTGTTCGTCAAGAATACAATAAGTCATGTCATCCAGATAACTGTCCAGATTATAAATAGCCATGAATCCTTTCATACGTTTCATACCGCCTTCACGCCAATTGGATGAAAGAATGACGCGTGCCCCTGTCATATCCAGTATCCGACGTAAACGTTCTACTGAAGGTTTGTCCCAATCGAAATAAACAGCACCAATGTCACATGCATTGGAGTAGGAATTGCCTACGTATGCTTCATAATCGAAATCCGTTTTAACCGTCTCGTTCAACTGTTTGCAAAGGGAAGGAATTTCGTCTATATGCGCGAAACGTTCCTGACGCCCGCAAGGTTGCAATACGCCGTCGATATCAAGAAATAATACTTTCATAAATTCATTTTTTAGTCTATTTCGGAAAGTCGTTCCAATTCCCAACCACGGAACTGCATCACAATACAATGCAACTCAGTTCCCTGCACCAACTGCCGAACCTTTGGCGCTGCCGCATATCCCTTTATCTGCTCCACAGCCTCCTGCCATTGCGCTTCGGCTTTAGCATCCGTATCCTTCGAAGAAAGATATTTAAGTTCCAGGATATAACTATGCCTCACATCATAGCGCAACAAGTCCGGCATCAAGAATAAATCACAGTAACCATGGTTCAATTCCACTTCCGGAGCTATCAGATAATAGGAATTCACGCTCAGGTAGGCAGTAAAGAATCCTTGGATATTGCGCTCACCCTCAATGGCACTGCGCACAGATGAATTCTCCTTGTAGGCATGAGCTATGAATTCCAAAGTTTCACGCCAGTGACCATCATAAGCCATTTCGTCAAATAAATCCTTCAAGTTATTCAGATTGATGTGCTGTTTATCTTGATAGTCCTCCAACAGAAAATCGTAATACTGTTTGCGCACATTATTATTAGGAATACTCAGAATAACACGTTCACCGCGTGTCCCCGTAATAGTCAGCATACCATAATAGAAAAGCAGGCTGGGGAAAATTTCCGGTTTGGTAATTTCAATTGCCGGGAAAGTAGTTATCAGACTGGTGATGATTTGTCCTTCTTCGGTAATTTTGCGCAATACTCCTTTACGGTTTCCGTCCAGTTTATCCAATTGGATCAGATTTTTCATCTTGTTATAATCTGTACGGGTATTGGGATCTATCATCTGTTCGGGAGATTTGCCCAATGTAATGTAATGGCGCAGATAATAAAGCACCATGTCACAGTTGAACATTTTCGGATCACGTAGCAAACTTTCCTTTGCAAAGCAATAATTATCATACCACGGTTTTATTTCCTGTATCATCGCATCTATATCAGCGTCGCTTTTTAATTGTCCGGCATCTTTATAATATTGAAACATCTCGCGCACATCCATTTCGCTGAATCCCAACATCATGTTGAATTGGAAGTCTGTGCTGATATTCCAGCCGATGTTGAATCCGCTGGTCAGGTCGTCCAACGTGACAGGACTTACACCGGTCATAAAGATACGCTCGAACATCCCTTTGAACTTCTTAAAAATTTCCCGATAGAAACCGTTGGCATGAGTCAGGTCGTGATAGATATTATGTCCTTGTTCGTTGAGGACGATGTTGGTGAAGTTATCATATTCATCGATAATAAGATAGAGGCGTGCATTATGTTCTGCCGCATGCAGATTCAAGTAGTTCAGTTTGCTGACAAAGTCCGGCAGTTCTTCCATCTTTTGTGCAAATCCGGGGAAATAATAGGATTCGTATGATTTCCCGAATACGTCCATCACCATACCACAATAACGGTCGAAGTTTTCAGCCAACGAACCGCTGCCGCCACTGGCACGTGAGAAATCAAGATGGACAATTTGAAACATACCCTGCAATGGAGTAGGCCGGCTTCCTATCCACAAATTTCCAAAACGTTTTTGGAATTTGTCTTTCTGCGCAATATCATAGTATGCCCGAAGCATACTTAGAAAGATGCTTTTACCAAAACGGCGAGGACGGATTAAAAACAGATTGCTAGGTTGTTCTTCTAGTAAAGGCAGATACATAGTTTTATCCACATAATATTGATTTTGTTCCACCACTTCCACGAAATTAGAAACACCATAAGGAATTCTTTTTACTTCTTCCATAATTACTCCTATTTTTTAGTCCATATCCACAAGGATAAAGGCAAAAGTAGTCTATTCCGGCTAGAAGAACAAAGGAAAGGATGAGAAAGTTGAAAAAGTACTTGGAATAACGTCAGTAGAGATAAAACTATTTTCCAAAATTTCATGTAGATACTTGCCATTTTCCTACATAATTTTAATTAAGAAAAAGGGAGAATGGCAAGTATCTATATGAGTGTCATAGAAGTTTTTCAATTCTTCTTGTGCAATAATATCCTTGCCCAAATCCAACGCATCGGGGAAAAGGATTTGTAATCAGTAAAAAGATTTTTTATTAAAAAGGGGCATATCATTTAAGACATACCCCGAGGCTCTTTCAAGCTTTAATGATTATTGTCTGGCATCAAATACACCTTTTGCCCCATATGCATCCTGCCAACCTGTACTTTGTGACAACCAAGGATTCATCAATAATACATTTTCCGGTAAACCTGACAGATAGTAATTTTCTCTCCAAGTTATTTCAGCCTGTTCATTATTTATATTATCCACTGGTGTCTTAGTATCTTTGAACTCAAAATGAGAAGTCCAAAATGCAGCCAAAGTCTCCAGATTTGCTTGTAAATTAGCTTCATCGTTGACATCTACCGGAGTATCGAACGCAGCAACTTCAGATGCTATAGGATCCTCCTTTGTTGTAGCTCCTTTCACTTTCAAATATTTACCAACACGGTGAGTTCCATTCAATGGTTCAAGCCCCAATGTAGCACATGTCGTATTATTATTACTTGCATCATCAGTATATAACATCCAACGCCAAATGTCCCAATATCGTTTTCCTTCGTATGCTAGTTCTATCTGACGTTCACGCAGACAAGTTTTAATCGCTTCATGTTTGTCAGAAATACTACCTAAACCATACTTATTACTACCAACAGGAATTCCAACGCGAGCACGCACTTGCCCTAGTACGTCAATAGCGGTCGATACGTCACCAGTAGCAGCGTAACACTCTGCCAAGTTCAATAGCAGTTCCGCATAGCGATATTCATAAACGTCTGTTCCATCGGCAGCATAAGTGCTGGCACTACTTGCAGTCGGACTAGACATTTTGCGTACAACAGCGGGACTACTTCCTACATTTGCAAAATATTGGTTTCCACTGGTATCTTCCCAATAATAGTTCCACACAACAGCATCTGCATTAGCGTCATATCCCCATTTCATTCCAGAAAAAGTAAAAGTATAATAAAAGCGCGGATCACGGTTTTTGAAGAATAGGAACTTATCGTAACCATTTACAGGATTACCATTTTCATCAACAGCAGGCTTTCCATCAGCCATAGGGAAAATATCAAGCATGCCTTGTGGCACCTGAAAACCAGAGCCATTACTTCCCATTGATTTCAATCGAATCGTTTTTTGCCAACTGCTGCGTTCGTCAGAACCTGAAGTTGAAGCAGCAAGCATTTTTACCATGATAACTTCTTTACAGAATTTATTATCATATTTGTAAAACATTTCATCCCAATCTTTACCTGTTGCTCCATACAGCCCATACCCTTCATTATCCAAAAAAGTTTTTGCATCTTGAGTCGCTTTCAAAGCATCTTTCCAACGTTGATTACCCGAGTTATCCCAATCTTTATTAAATATCGGACTGGCAAAAACAAGAAGTACACGGCTCTTATATGCCAAGGCTGCTTCTTTTGTTAATCGACCATATTCTGCATCTCCCCATTCTTTGCGGGTAGGGAGTAATCCTGCCGCATCGTCAAGATCATCAATAATTTGTTTTATACATACTTCTACACTCTCACGATTATATGCCTTGGCAGCCTCGCGGTCAGCGGCATCTAAGACTGTATTCACAATTGGAACCCCACCATAAACACGAACCAAATCAAATAATTGAATTGCACGTAAGAAATATGCCTGTCCTCTAGCCTTTCTCGTAAATCCATCAGAAAGAGTTTGCCCATATTTATCAATACCTTCCAAAATATCATTACAATAACGAATACGCGAATATGGGTCATTACTTATATTAGATGCTAGATTTGTACCAAAATAAGAATCACAATCCTTAGCTTCCTCCAAAATATTGCTAGAACTAATCTTGGTTTGTATTCCCCACTTTTCTTCTGTATAAGCCGTAAAATCGGTATATTTACCTGCTAAGCTATATGACTGCGTAGGGGTCATACCTGATACACGAAAGTAGTTATAATAAATATTCTGAATATATTGGTCCAGAATAACCTCACTTCCAAAAGTTTGTTCCGGCGAATACTTATCATAAGGAGTCATATCTTTCAGAAACTGATCACTACAACCGGAAAATGAAAGTAAACCGATCGCTAACAGTGCACTATATAATATCGTTTTCTTTTTCATAATTATGATTTTTAAAATGAAACATTTACACCCAAAGACCATGTTCTCAAAGTAGGATACAATGTAGTCGTTTTGTCATACATATTACGATACTTTTTAGGATATGGATTATACAAGTCCCACAGGTTGTTACCAGTCACACTGAGTCGTGCAGATTGAATCTTCAATGGAGTTAACCATCTTTTCGGCAAAGTGTAACCAACACTCAAGTTGCGGATATAGCAACGGAATGTGCTGATCTGCCAGAAATCAGATGGGCTGTCAACAGAACCGCTAACTCTATTTTCCATACCAATATTCGGATATTTGCCATTTGGATTATTCATCTCGTCATACATATCCTGCCAGAAAATATCAGGTGACCATACCATATTCTGTTGAGAAGAGAAAACATATTGCGCTCTATCAATCTGACGATCACCACCCCATGATGTAGAAAGCATCATGCTGAAAGTTATTCCCTTCCATTCCGCTCCTAATTTTGTTGTAAAGCCGTGAGTACGATTTTTCTTTGCTAATTTCGCATAGTCTTCCACCCTACTAACCTGCCCATCAGGGCCTTTTTGAGTACCGTCTGGATTTAAGCCACCACCTAAATCCTGATAAGCTAACATACCCGGCTTCAAATCACTCTTATTTGTTTTATCCAGGTACTTTACTGTTCCTCCATTGGCATTTCCTTCCAAATAAGACCAATAATTATCAATATCCTTTTGGTTACGCAAAATACCGTCTCCACTCGAGGTTTCTCGCCAAACTTTATATCCCCAAACAGGCATTATTGTTGAAACGCCGGCTCTTACAGAATTATTAGCAGCTAACGAAATTGGAAGTTCCGGCCATTCTTTCACTTTATTATTACTAAAACCAAAGTTGACACCTACATTATATTTCACCTGACCTACTTTGTCCCGCCAGTTAAGGGAGAATTCACTACCCCATGCATCAATTCTACCAAAATTCACCTCTGTAAGAGCTCCTCCTGCAAAAATTGGAGTTCCCACGATACCACCAATATTCTGATTCAAAATATCAGAGTTAACATCATAATAGAAATCCATCGTAGCGCTCAGACGATTATTCAAGAAGCGCAAATCAAGTCCTAAATTATATTTATTGTCCTTATCCCAATGTGCAGAAGGGTTAGGAGTAGCATCAGCCTTAATACCAGTTTTTGCATAACCACTGTTAGCACCGAATCCATATCCTTTCGTCCCATCTACACCATATAATTGCATCCATCTCCAAGCTTTCAGATTATCTTTACCTGTCTGCCCCCATGAGAAACGTAACTTTGCATATTCAAACCATGCAGGCATTACATCTTTAAAGGACTTCTCTTCTGAAGCAACCCATCCTAAAGAGACTCCCGGGAAAAATCCCCAATAATTTGCAGGAGCAAATTTAGTCGAAGCATCCGTACGGAATACAAACTGGAAAAGATATTTATCTGCATAGTTATAAGTAACGCGTCCCAAATAAGACAATGAACCTTGCTGATATCTATAGGTTACAGTATTGCCTACATCCATCGTACCAGCGGTTGCAGCCGTTCCTAAATAACTATCCGGATTCGGATTAGTATAAATCATTTGCTTGGAATGTTGTGAAGATTTCATTTTTTCCACAGCAGCCATTGCTGTAATACTATGCAAACCAAATTTTCCCTCATAATTAATATAGAAGTTCATTTGCTCACTTTTAGTAAGAACATCTGTAAAAACGACACGTGTACGTCCTGTATATTCATTAAACTCATAATCTGCCACAGACGGGTGATCGCTGAAGAAACGGTTACCTTCCGTCAACTTATTATCAGCTTTCAAATAAGCCAACGTAAATGGCATCATAACTTGTTCGCCATCAGAAGCATTACGTTTTAAAGCATAACTACCTTTTACCGATAACCCTTTTATATAAGGAATAGAATACGTCATTGAGAAATTAGCATCGTATCCAAATGAATTTGTTTTGGAATAGTTACCATCACTATCTAACATTTGGAAATAGTTCCAGCTACCAATTCTATCATTTGATTTTGCATTACCAGCCTCTGAGTAACTATTAAGAAGAGGAGAGGTATAATATGTATTACCATCGTCCAATGTCACTTCCCAGGGAATATAGGTCGGCATATGCGACAACAGAAGATACTCCCCACTTTCACCCGGCTGAACCTTTCCATATCCATTAATAGCTGTTCCACTCTTTGTGTGGCTTTTCTCAATATCTTGCTGATAGCCTGCAATTGTTGCCGAAAATTTCAAGTCAGAAGTCAATTTTACATCAACTCCCGCACGGAAGTTCCATTTATCATAATCCTGTTTCCCCAAGTTAGCACCTTGTGTGTAATAAGAGGCTCCAGCAAAATAAGTCGCATTCTCACTACCACCACTGACATTTACAGAATGATTCATTGTAAATGCAGACGACCAAGCTTCATCCAACCAATTATAGTTCATCTGATCCATCTGTGCTAGTTCATCCTCACTATATATTTTGGTTTTCCAATCAGAACTGCCTGTGTTTATTTTACCACTTGCTGTATTCAAAGAATTGGCAAAACGACCGTATGCTGATCCTGTCAATATTTTCGGATGACCTACGGCATCATTAACACCAAATTTACCAGAATAACTGATTCTAGGCGCTCCCGCTTTACCACGCTTAGTTTTTACAACAATGGCACCTTGTGAAGCACGAGAACCATAAATAGAAGCACTGGCATCACGAAGAACGGAAATACTTTCAATTTCAGAAGGATCCAGTGCATTAAAAGTATCCATAGTAGGAAGACCTGAATTCGGATCTATTTGGATCACATCATCTATAATAATCATAGGGTCACTACTTCCACCATCTTTCGAATAGCTAAAAGACTGCCGGATAGAAATAGAAGCACCCACTCCCGGACGATTATCACCACCAGTCACACTTAATCCCGGAATTTGTCCTGCCAAAGCAGCACCTAAATTTGATACCGGAAGCTCTTCGATTTCTTTTGGAGTAATTACACCAATAGATCCAGTTACATCTTTTGCTTTTTGCGTACCATATCCAATTACAACCACTTCGTCAAGTGTCTTGGTATCCTCTTGCAAAACAATTTTTAATGCCTGCCCTGCTTTAGGAGTAACAAATTGACGAGTATATCCAATAAAAGATACTACAATCTGGCTTCCTGCCGGCACTGTCAATGAGAAGTTACCATCAATATCAGTAATCGTACCGACTGTTCCCCCTTTTATTGTCACACTAGCTCCAATAATAGGTTCTCCTTGAGTGTCAACTACCATTCCTTTCACGATTCCTTGCTGTAGGACAACATTCACAGAAGATGTTTCTTTTACACTTTCAGCAAATGTCTCCACAGGAACAGCAAACAAAAAAGAGAGGCAAATAATCTTCGCGGCGCTTAGATATTTGCTCTGTGTTTTTCCAGAAAAGACTTGTTCTTTTTCCATCTGTTTACATATTTAGTTCAAAAATACAAAAATACTTCACCAATATTTCTTTTTTATCATACATAAACAGGACGAACAACCCAAAAATATGTAATCACATATTAAAGAATAAAATTAAATTTGCGATAATTTTATCCTTCAATACCTTTTTCTCAACCAATTACTATTGATTAAGAATGATGTTTCTTGTACTATAAGAATGGAACACATATAGAAGACCACACAAGATGAAGTACTACATTCGTCAGGAAGATGTAGATGAGTGAGGTAGTTCAAGTACAGACTTTGAATTAAAGAAGTACTCGAATCTACCAGTAAAATAGTATCTATATAATCCTCAACCAGTCTCTAATTTTTAATGTACTCTCCCGCTTTCAGCTATCCAGTTTCCTCTAAGAGTCCTTATTCATGGGAATTCCGGCTGAAAGCACACCCTGAAACTACCCGATTTCGCTTTCAGCCACCCGATTTTGCAATACGGAAGGTCTGTTAGAGTAAAATACAGCCTCTGTTTTCCCTAATTGGAGCCTCTATTCCCATGGGTTAGAGGCTCCAATCCCGGGGAGTAATATAATATGCCCAAGGGGCAGAAGAGATATGCACGGTTGTCAGACATATAGAGCCGACGCGTCAGTTATATATAGCCAACATCTCGACTATTTACAATTGACAATCCGGCTGAAAGCGTCTGCTTTCAGCCAGAACACCGATAAACAGGGAGTCACAGAAGAAACTGAAAGCTGAAACCACTTTTTCAACTTTTCCTCGGGGAGCCCTATATTTCTAAAAAAATGAGTCCAAACCACCCTCCTTTGAAAGGAGAAATGATTTGAACTCATCTTCTATGGTAAAGTCGCTTTTCTTCTAGTTGCAGCAAATTACCTTTTCCTGACAATCAGGAGAACTTTTATTCAGCCAGCGGGTCGAAAGTTCCCATACCACCATGAGAGTGGTCTTCCCAACCAATGGTCTGATACAATGTAGCATTGGTCTGTTGTGCGCTTTGGCGCAATCCGAAGAAATAATATCTAGGTTGGAAAACAGGATCGATACCAAGCGTGTTACCGTCAAGACTGATATCCTTGCGTGTGAAGTTTGCATTATAGAAATCACACATCGCCTGCACAACCGGATCGGAAATTATCTCATCATCACCAACTATTTCGGATACGATATTCTCATTCAAAGTCAATGCGGCCGGACGGGTTACATTTCTAAGAGGGTCGCTATTGTCATTCGCAGCACCGGTTCCTGCCACATGGATTTCAATACGATGCCTTTTGCCATGAGCATTCATCGGAGTTACACCCAGATAACTACAAGTATTACCGCTAAATCCGGACAATGCCCAACTTGCATTCAACGCTCCTTGCCCTACACCACCGTCAAAAAGCATCCAACGGCGCATATCATAAGCCCGTTTGCCTTCATAAGCCAATTCTATCTGACGCTCATACAAGATAGCCGCAAATAATTTGGCACGGTCATTCTCAATATCTGTATTCAGGCCGTAATTATTAGCTGCTGTATATCCGACCCGTGCACGCACGTCTTTCAATGCCTGAACACCTTCCGCATGATATGCGCCACCGGCACCGCAAGCGGACTCCGCCAAGTTCAGCAACACTTCAGCATAACGTATCTCCATATAAGGAGCTGCCGAACGTCTGAAACCTTGCTGGTCACCGGAACTATTGTCCGTAAACACATTGAGAGCGGAAGCCGGATCATCATTTGAACGTTTACGTACATAGACACTCCTGTTTTTAGTTCCTAACTTATCAGCCGCATAGCCGCTTCTACCCGGATCTGCGAGATCCGCAGCCGATGCATACCAACAATAGTTCCAAAGTTCATATTCACTTCCATCCGTATAATAGCTGGGGCAAAGACCGGACATGGTAGTTCCCGAGAAATCTACATCCCCACTATTGAATTTCCATTCCACACCCGGAAATGCGAACGTACGATAGAAACGCGGGTCACGGTTCATAAAGAACTTACTACCTTCGTTGTCGTATGTATATATTGATTCTCCGGGTCTCTTACCGTCAGCCATCGGGAAAAGGTCTACCATTTCAGCAGTAGCTGTTCTACCTCCGCCACCATTTATATTACCCGGACGGATTCCCTGCTCCCACAAGTTATACTTATTAATATTCTGACCGGCAATAGGAGATACATTATTGTATAAAGTTACAAATACGGCTTCACTTCCTCCTGTATAATCGGCAAACATTTTAGCCCAGTTCTTCGCATTGTTTTCTCCCCCGTTACTTTCATAAGCAAGTCCGAAGCTACCGGCCTTCAATGCAGCAATGGCTTCAGAATTTGCGTCATATGCAGCTTTCCAACGTGATTGGTCATCGGCACGGTTGAAGAGCGGGCTGGCATAAAGCAACAACATACGCCCTTTCAAGGCAAGAGCGGCACCGGAAGTGATACGTCCGTAATCATTTCCCTCCCATCGTACCGGAAGATATCGGGATGCCAAATCCAGATCATTACATATAAAGTCTACGCAATCTTTGGTTGAAGAACGGGGAATTACCAGATTCTCACCGTTTCCATCACCAATCACCGGATTCTGGACATGGTCTACAATAGGTACACCACCATACATTTTCACCAACAGATAATAACGCCAGGCACGGAAAAAGTAAGCCTGTCCCAACAATTCCTCTTTTTCTGCCTGAGTAAGGGTCGCACTTCCTGTCACCCCTTCTATGATATCATTACATTCGCGGATACGTCCCCAAGGGCTTGTTTCTCCGTTGATAACATAAAAATAGTCGGGCACACTCTGAATCGTAAGAATCTCTGACGGATTATTGAAAACGGAATATTCGCCGTACTCTTCCGTACATTTGGAAAAGTCATCGTTGATTCCCGCACTGACTATATCAGACAGTGCGTTGGATCCTCCGGTTGCGTTAGGCAGCAAACAGCGATACAAATAATCTACACGACTTTTAGCGGTTTCATAATATTCGTATACGACTGAACCGTCAAAGCTCCCGTATACTTTCTTGTCTTTCAGAAAGTCGTCGCTACATCCGGTAAAGCTGATTATTGCTGCCACCGCCAACGCTTTCAAACTAAACATATTTATCTTTTCTTTCATAATCTTCTTTTATATTAGAATGAAACATTCACACCCAAGGTAAATTTACGCAAGTTCGGATAATTTCCATACGTGCCTGCCCATGTATCCCATACGCCATTTTCATAAGGATTGTAGAAGCTAAAAAGGTTCTGACAAGTCAGGTTCAAACGGCAACTGCTAATGCCAATCGGAGTCAACCATTCTTTCGGAAGGTTATAAGCTACGGTCAGATTACGCAATCTTATGTTGGCCGCACTGACTTTCCAGAATGTGGAAGCCTGGCTATTCACCTCTTTATATCGCAGGTTCGGATATTTAGCATTCCGGTTCATCGCTGCCACGACATTGCCGTTAGCATCCAGCACGTCTTCGTACACATACATGTCTTTCCACATGGCAGACAGGTTTTTATATTCCATATCATCGTAGCTTTCCTGACGCAAGTTGGTTTGAACAAGACCGTAAGCCCCCCAGTTTGCCCCTAACTGCGCACTAAATGAGAAGTTCTTATAAGCACCACCGAAATTCAGAGTAAATCCCCACGGATTATTGACACGATTGGAAATCTTCACATAGTCATTCCGGTCAATAACTCCGTCCTTTTCGCCATAACTTCCGTCAGCATTACGTTGTCCGCGCTGGTCGCTATAAATCAACATACCCGGATGAACGTTATCTTTCGAATTTCCAAGATAGGATGTGATATTGTTGACTGCGAAATATTCCTCAATTTCCTGATAACTACGGAACATACCAAGACATTCGTATCCCCATACTCCACGGTCGGAACGTTCGCCACGAACGACGTCATCAAAGAAAGGTGTAGCCTGGAAACCGGCTTCCTTTATCTTATTGTCGCTATAACCTGTACTCATCTTCACCCAATAAGAGAAATCTTTGCCGATTTTATCTTTCCAGTTCAGGGTAAGTTCCACACCATAAGTGTCGATCTCTCCGAAATTTTCCGGAGTAGCCTGTGTACCAACAGTTGTCGGATAGAAAGAGGTTCCTGTGAAAGTGGTAAACAACTCACGTCCCATGTCATAGTAAGCATCCAGCGTAATGCCCAATCTGCTGTTCAATGTCCGGATATCGATACCCACGTTCGTTTTGTAGGTCTTGTCCCAATGCACATCTTTATTCACACCTCTTTGGGGCATCTGGAAAGTCGCACCAGCATATGTATTGGTACCTTCTCCGAATATAGGACCACCGTCCTGATTGCGGGCGTAAAGTTGGGTCCACAACCAAGGCTGTATGTTGTCTCTTCCCAAAATACCGAATGATGCACGGATTTTAAAGAAGTCAATGCCGAGTTGTTCCTTATTGAACCAGTTTTCTTCCGACAATACCCAACCTGCTGACCAGGAAGGGAATACTCCCCAATAATTACTGGGAGCAAATTTGGTGGAAGCATCCGAACGAAGCAGGAACTCGAACAAATACTTGTCCGCATACGAATAGTTCAAACGGCCGATATAAGAGAGCATACCCGATTCTGTACGGCCGAAAGTGGTCGTCTGATCCGCACCGGTAGCTGCGGAAGTCGATTGTCCGTCAGTAAAGCTATAAGGGTCGGCAACAGTACCTGTCAGATATTCATATTCTGATTCAGCCTTTTCTATTGAAAACAAACCGCTCACATTGTGCAAGCCAAACTGGCGTGCGTAGCTGACAGTCAAGTTCATCTGGTAATTGTCCGTCTTGTTCATTGTGCGTGAAAGCAAGTTACCATTATCCAAAGTGAAAGTACCGAAATTACTGTCGGCAACGTCTATATCACTGCCTGTATAAAGGTGATTTCCACTACCACCACGATTCAACAATCTATAAACGGACATTTTGGTACCAATGTCGTTTCCTTTATTATTCATGATGTTTCTTGAATAAGACGCTTTCACTTTCAATCCTTTCAACCATTTGTTCCAACCGAAATCGTACTCAAATGAACCGTTGATAGACATATTGTTAGATTGTTTTTCTGTGTTATCCGGTGAATTCTGTACAGCTCCATAATGGAACAATTGTACGGCAGTAAGACCTGAAGACGCGTTTTCCATACCTGTATATACCACAGGAAGGCCATTTATATAGGCAGGAACAAACGGTATATGTGTCATCAAAGAGTTGAAGTCAGCATCTGTTCCACCACTAGTTATACCATTACGGGCACTATTCTGCTCACTCATATCACCCGATACTTGCAATGTGGCCTTTGCCCACTTGCCGATATTGGCATTCACACCTGCACGGAAGTTCCAACGGTCATAATCCAGACGGCCGATGTTACCTTCCTGACTATAATAAGAAACGCCTGCAAAGTAAGTAGCTTTCTCCGTACCACCATTGATATTGATGCCATGCCGTTGCGTCCAGGCCGCGCTCCACTCCTGATCGAGCAAATCGTAGTTCAATCCTCTCATGGCTTCTAGTTCATCAGCCTGGAAGTATTGTGTTCTCCGATTATCTGATTCTGATTCACCGGTAGAAGTACCTGCTGCACGTGCTGCATTATAGAGACGTCCGTAATCATAAGCATTAAGCATCTTAGGAAGTTTCAAAGCGTCAGTAAAACCGAATTGACCTGTATATGAAATACTGGGTGCACCTACTTTACCACGTTTTGTTTTCACCAATACTACACCGTAAGCTGCACGGGCTCCATATACTGCTGCTGATGCGTCTTTCAATACTGTTATGTTTTCCACTTCATTCACATCGAGATTATTGAACGCATCCTCGGTAGAAATGAAATCATCGATTACGTACAGCGGGCTAGGATTCGCATCTCCACCTCGAGTTGAGTTGGGAGTCACACTGGTATTGATGTTACTTTGACGGATTTGCAGGCTAGGCGTACTACCCGGACGACCACCACCCGCACTGACATGCAGACCGGTCATCATTCCACTCAACGCATCTCCCAAATTACCTACTGAAAGGTCTTTTATCTCTTCTGTGGAAATGGTTTCGATAGATCCCGTAATGTTTTTCATCTTCTGCGTCCCATAGCCTACGACCACCACTTCATCCAACTTTGAAACGTCTTCCAGCAGAATGACTTTCGGATTATTCAGATTGGTAATAGTCTGGGTTATGTATCCGACGAATGAAACTGTCAGTCGTCCTCCCTCCGGAACGGAAAGGCTGAATTTCCCGTCAATATCACTTATCGTACCCACTGTAGTGTCTACAATCTTGATTGCAGCTCCAATAATAGGGTCTCCAAATTCATCCACCACAGAACCATTCACTGTACGCGAGTTCTGGGCATAGACGATTTGTGCAAAGGCTTGTATGAAAAGCAGACATAAGCCTAAAATAAAATATCTTTTACTCATAGTATTCTGTTATTGTTTATACATTGTTATTCATTCTGTTGCCGGAAGCCAGCGCGGGTCGCCGCAACGATTTGCAATATGCTCTGAACTACTTAAAGTAAAATCGCCATTAGCTGCATCAGCAAAACGCGGCGCTACCTTGATTGCAGTTCCAGAGTGGTCACGACCGGCATCGTCACTAGTATCATAATCAAGGAACCCACCGGGAACAGCACTATAATAATAGGTGTTATATCCAAGTGTATAGTTCACATTTCCATAATTTCCGGCGTTACATATACGTCTGAAAACACCTTCAGTTCCTGTTGAAGAACTTACAACGCAATCTGCAAAAATAGTATTCTGCATCTCCAAAGTAAATACTGCACTATTACTACCTATTACATTATTAAAGAAACGATTGTTACCGATACGGTAAAAAGTACAATTATTCATTTTTCTAAGTGATGAGCTCCAACCGGAACCACTAAAGTTCGACGGAGTACGTCCTCTCATTTGCACCAAATAACCATTTCCGGCAACTGGATAGTAAATCGTACTATTCGTAAAAGATAAATCCTTAATCCAACCTTGCCCATTAAACGCAATAAAAGTAGTGCTGCCATCTTTGATACTGACCAGGCAATCATCAACAGACAAAGCTGCCAAAGCATACCCATTGTTACAATAATATAAAGGCACAGGCATATGGGTCAAATTACAAGATTGGAAAACATAAGGTTGCTGCACTATACCCGCTTCCGCTGCGTTGAACATAATCAAACCTCTACTATTAGAAGCGGTATATGTACTTTCGTCAAAATCGAAATCAATGAACTTGACCTTAAGTCCTGCTCCGTGATTTATAAAAGAAGCATTTCCTTTCATGGTTACCTTCGCATGGTTTACTTTGTCGCCACGGATAGTCAGTGTTGTCGTACCCAAATCAATGTTGCCGTCCATCTCATAGTTACCGCCTGCCACCAACTCATAAGCAACCTCTTCTTCACCTTCTTCAAGAGGAGCAATAGGATTCTCATCAAAATAAGTCGTCAGATTCGTACCGGACGGGATTATTTCACGCAATGGCACCAAAGTATTATAAGGCATCTCTGTAGCTGCAACGGCGTCACTATTATTATACTTGTCATTCCCCAATGTTTTAACTACCACTTTATACCTCGTATCCGCGGTAATATCACGGGTAATCTTACATTTGTCCACAATCTCATTTTCCGGACCAATAACAACCGGATTATCCGGATCATCCACATTATAGAACGTCACCTGATATCCTCCGGCTCCAAGTACTACCGGCCATGTAACTTCAAGAGACGTAATGTCTACATTTCTCGTAAAAGTCCAACCTTCGGTTGAGGGTGATTCCAAGGTTACTCCCTGAACTCCCGGTGAAAAGGTTCTATCATCTTTGTATCCATCGACACAAGAACTAAAAAGAAGCATAGCCGCTCCAAAAGCCAGACCAGTCCTTTTTACCCGTAAGAATAAATGTTTACTCTTCATAGATTAAATTTTAATTTAAACAAAATAATATAATTACATCTTCAAGATCTATTGTCTTATTCTCTCTCTTAATCATATTTGCTACATCATATTTCCTCCTATCGTTATTATAATTTTATCTGATTCATATAAAGGACGGACAGATATATTTAATGTAATCCACCAAAAATCTGCTGGTTAATACCATAACGGAAATAATGAATTTAATAGAAAAAGAATGGTTACAGGCTTGATCCGGGACGTTTTTAAAAACAAAAAAAATCCGAACTTAATATATAAGTCCGGATTCTTAATATGATAAAAATTCCAATCTAATAGAAAATGTGTATTACTGTTGAAACAGACCTTTCAGATACTTTATGTTCGTTCCGTAATTCTTCTTCACATTCCGCACGTCCGCTTTATCTCGTGAACGTTCCACAACCAGCCATCCGCTCCATCCCATCTTATCGAGTGTCTTTTTTACCTTATCCATATCTAGTCTCTTATTAAAAGGCAGAGTTACCCCATCGGTATCTGTACAGTGAATCTGGCAGATTCTCTTTTTCCCCAGAATCTTGAGCTCTTTACACAAATCTCTTCCATTCTCTAATGCATTCTGGAATTTAAAATAGATTTTAATACCGGGGGAATTAATTTCTTTCAGTAATTTTACATCTCCTTTAGCGTCCAACTGAGTTTCAATACCAATAACAACTCCTTCAGAAGCAGCCATATCCCCTACTGTTTTCAAACGCTTCACCACTTCTGCACGCAGTTCCGGTTTCGCTTCCCAACCTACCTTTATTCCACCTAACGGAAGAAAAGCGACTTTGGCATTCATCACTTTCATTGCATTCAAGCAATCCTGTACCAGTTCCTTATAATTGGTACGTTCCAGGAAAGACTGTCCATAGAATCCGGACATAGCCACAGAGGGAACTTCCAATTGGAACTTCCGGGCAGTTTCACGAAACAATTGCTGAAAATGAGGTTCGCGCAGTTTGTTATCAAACATTTCCCTTTTACCAAGACCGCCCATGTCCAGTTCCACACCATCACCATTCAACTCATGTACCAACTGGAACGAACCTATCTTCTGACGCTTCAAAATCATCCAGTCACATACGGCAATCTTATAACGTTGTTCTTTTTGCTGCGATGCAGCAACAGCCAACAAAGGAAAACATTCCATCAATATCAGTATCCAAAGGATATGTCCGAATAAATTCTTTTTCATTTTAATTCTATTATATGCTATTTGTATAGTAGACGAATAAAGGAAGGTTTTGTAATCGCTTATGTAACAGAGAATAAATAAAAGAAGAAAGAGCAGATAAACAAGAAAACAGTATTATGACGATATCCGACCCGGATAGTGACGCTATTCCATCCATATAGTGACGCTATATCGCGCGTATACCGTCACTCTTTTTATGGGGGATAACAGCAAAGATAAATGTAAAAAATGGGCTGCCGGACTCTGAAAAGTCCGACAACCCTGTCAACCCAAAAACGATACCTATGAAACACTGTATGTTACTTCAAATCAAAATATATGCGTTGACCATGAACAAGTTCATCATGTGTGATATGATATTTATTGAACTTCTTTCCATTCAATAACACCTTATTAATATATAGAGTTCCCGGTTGAGTACGATTAGTCTCAATCACCAATTCTTTTTCTTTATACCATTTCGGGTCCAGACGGATAATTACCTTATCAAATACCGGAGTCGTCAATGTATATTCAGGCAGTCCCGGGCAATCCGGATAGAAACCAATCATGTTGAAGATAGCCCATGAGGACATTGTTCCTGTGTCATCATTCCCGGGAATACCGTCCGGTTTCGTTGTGAAATACTTGTCCAACAGGCGTTGTGTCTCTTTCTGCGTACGCCATTCTTCACCTTTAAAGTATGAGAATAAATGAGGATAGGCAATATCCGGTTCATTAGCCGGATCATAAAGACCTTCATCGAAAACCATCTGTAACTTATCAATAAAAGGTTTCTTTCCGCCCATCAACTTGGCTAGTCCATACACATCATGCGGTACGTAGAATGTATAGTTCCAAGCACTCCCTTCATGGAAACCGGGATTCGGTTCAAAATTCTCTCCTTGTCTCGGATTAAACGGGCTATAGAAAGTACCGTCAGGAAGAATCGGACGGAATGTGCCGAACTCCTTGCTATAATAATGCTTATACCCTAGAGAACGTTTATAAAACATTTCCGCATCCTTCTTCTTGCCCAATGCTTCCGCAAAGCGTGAAAGCGCAAAGTCTGCAATATAATATTCCAACGCATGGGATACGGAGTTGTCATATTGTTCACGAAGAGGTACGTATCCTTTTGACATATAATCATCATTATCCGGACGCATCAAGTTTTCCGCTCCCGGCAATGTGGCAGATTTGTACATGGCTTCATAAGCCAAATCAACGTCAAAGTCACGCAACCCTTTCATCCATGTGTCTACAATTACCGGAATACTGGGATCACCCTCCATTGTCAATGTCTCTCTTCCATATAATTCCCATTTAGGTAACCAACCGTGTTCCCGATACATATCAAGCATGGTACGAACCATTTCCATTTGACGTTCCGGATAAACAAGGGTCAACAATTGGTGAACGTTACGATAGGTATCCCAAAGAGAAAATACCGTGTAACGGTCGCCCTTTGTAGTCATAATCTTATCGCTTTCCATTGCCGGATATTCTCCATTGACATCTTGCAGGATATTCGGATGAATCAGCAAATGATAAAGTGCCGTATAAAATACTGTTTTCTGTGCATCTGTTCCACCTTCTACAGTTATACGTGACAAGTCATCGTTCCATTTTGCACGCGCGTCAGCATGAATCTGCTCAAAATTCTTTCCCGCTTGTTCACGGTCTAAATTCAGCCGGGCATTCTCTATACTGACAAAAGAAACGCCCATCTGCACTTCCACTTGTTCACCCTCTTCCGTATCGAAAGAAAAATAAGTGCCGATATCATCACCTGCTATTTCTTTTCCATAACGGGTATACAGTTTGTACTTTCCCTGATCCGGATCCCATTCGGCTTCCACACCTGTCATCGGACGTTGTTTCTTCCAATATCCGGTCGCGGCAGGAGTCTTTTTTACCCGCATCACGAAATAAATAGGAAATACAGCTTGAGGATTATAGCAGAATGTACCAAGCAATTTTACGCCTTCCACTTCGCTATCGCTTACACGGCGAAGCATAGCACCGCTTTCATTTGTCAATCCTTCTCCTAAATTCAGCAATATATGGCTTTTACCTTTCGGAAAAGTAAAACGGGCGATACTTGTACGTGGAGTGGCAGACACTTCCGTCTTAACATTATACTTGGTCAGATAGTTAGAGTAATAACCCGGTGAAGCCTGTTCATCCTTGTATTTACTGCCGTATTCTTTATAATCCACATTCAATTCTCCGGTAGTAGGCATCAATAATAAAGAGCCTAACTCAGGACAACCGACTCCACTCAAATTTACATGAGCATATCCGGTAAAGAAACAGTTTGTATATTCATAAGGCGTAGACCACCATCGAGCGTCTTTGTCGTATGTATTCTCTGAAGACCCCATCACGTTGAAAGGAACCACAGACATCATACCATTCGGACAGATTGCACCTGGATTGGTAGTTCCGAAATTTGTAGTCCCGATAAAGGGATCTACATAATCTATCAAAAGATTTTTATTAGTGGGAGGGCTTCCCCCTTCTCCCGCATAAACGGGAAGAAGGGCGAAAGCAAGTGTGTAAGTTAATAAAATACGTTTCATACCTTTATTAAATGATACTTGTCCGTTTAGTAAAGTCGATAATCTCTTTAATGTATCCGAAAGCCATGCCTACAACGGTATCTGCAGCACCATAATAAACAGCTACACGTTCGCCGTCTTGCAAAGCAGCACAGGGGAATACTACATTGGGCACATCGCCTTGAAGTTCGTAAGGAGCAGCCGGGCCAATCAGATATTCGCGGGTACGGTAAAGAACCTTTTCCGGATGGTCTTTATCAAGTATAGCTGCTCCCATTGCATAGCGGAAACCATTACAAGTAGTGATAACACCGTGATAGAAAAGCAACCAACCTTCATCTGTCAGGAAAGGTACTGAACCTGCACCGATTTTTGTACACTGCCAGGCGCTTTCCGGAAATGGAGTCACTTTCATTACACAACGGTGTTCACCCCAATATTTCATGTCCGGGCTGTAGCTGATATATATATCACCAAATGGTGTATGGCCATTATCACTAGGACGGCTCAACATAGCATATTTGCCATCTATTTTTTGTGGGAAAAGTACGCCGTTACGATTGAAAGGCAAGAAAGCATTTTCACATTGGAAGAATTCCTTAAAATCAAAAGTATAAGCGATACCAATAGTAGGGCCATGATAGCCATTGCACCAAGTAACCCAATAACGGTCTTCAATCCATGTCACACGAGGGTCATATTTATATTCCGATTCAATCATCTCTGTGTTACCAGCCTTGAACTGAATAGGCTCGTGATTAATATCCCAATGAATACCATCCTTACTGAATCCGGCAAAGATATTCATCTGTACAGCTTTATTGTCACAACGGAATACGCCGGCAAAACCATCACCGAAAGGTACAACAGCACTATTGAAAATACTATTGGACGAAGGAATATGATAACGTCCGATAACCGGATTTTGTGAATAACGCCACATTACGTCCGTACATCCGACAGGACGATCTTCCCAAGGAATTTGAATCTTATTCATAATCAATGTTTTTTATATTATTTATTTTTTTGAATCGTCATACGTGAAAGGTATGAAGTAAGTAATCAGAAAAGCAGGAATAGTCGCAATCAGGACATAAATAAAGAAATTTCGGTATCCCAGTAAATCACTAAGATAACCACTGGCCATTCCCGGAAGCATTACTCCCAAGTTCATGATTCCTGATGCAAATGCATAATGCGACATCTGATGTTTTCCCGGAGCAATCTGTTGCATCATAAACAACGTCAGTCCGACAAAACCAAAACCATAACCGAAATATTCCATGGTTATACAAGTTCCTATCAGATACACGTTAGTAGGCTGTACAACTGCCAGGAAAGTATATGCGACAAACGGAAGATTAAATATACAACAAAGAGTGAACAGTGTCTTCTTTAATCCGAATCTGGAAACATAAATACCTGCCAGTAAAGAGCCGAGGACGAAAGCAGCAGAGCCAAAAACTCCATTTAACGTACCAATCTCCGTCAAGGATAACCCTAAACCGCCGACATCTCTTGAAGCGCGCAAGAACAACGGCGCAATCTTCATGATAAATCCTTCTGCCAGGCGATATAGAATAATAAAGCAGATATAATAGAAAATATGTTTCTTTGTAAAGAAGTCTGCAATCACCGCCATCAATTCCCTTCCGACCTCTGATGAGGTTTTCTTTGTTGTTGACGGAACTTGTGAAGAGGGTAAAACTTTTATATGGTAGATGCCAATCAGCACCATTATAGCTCCAATCACTGCAAAAATAATCATCCAAGCAGACGTATATGCCCCTTTGTTCGCATCAATAGAAGCTCCTTCTATTGCCCCGAAATGTTCGGCCAACGCACCTGCCATGGCAACCAATCCACCGTTAGCAACCAATTTGGCTACATTATAAAAAGCGCCCTGTACTCCTATGTATTTTGCCTGATCTTCTTTATTTAATTCAGCCATGTAAACACCGTCACAGGCAATATCGTGCGTTGCCCCACTAAAAGCAATTATAGCCATTGTAGATATACTTATGGCAAAAAAGTAGTCAAAGAATAAAGAAAAGGCTACTACTCCAAACAATACTCCACTCAACAACTCTGTGACTAATACGAAGAATTTCTTCGTCCGATACATTTCAAGAAACGGACTCCATAAGAATTTAAATGTCCAAGGCGCCATAATAAGGGAAGTCCACAATGTGATTTGTGTATCGGATATTCCCAAATCCTTAAACATGAATACGGAAACCAGATTAATGGCAATAAAGGGAAGCCCCATTGCAAAATAAGCGGTAGGAACCCAGCAAGCCGGGCTGATAGTGTTTCGTTGAGAAGCAGTTTTATTCTGTTGCATAAATCATAGTATATAGATGAAAAAATTCATTTTTCTGACCCATCTATATATAATACAACTAAAAGGGGGAAACTACTAACGTCTCCCCCCTACTTTTTTTATTTTATTATCACTTCGTCTATAAAGAACCATGAAGGATGCCCTACACCATAATGCCAGGTCGGGCATTCTTTCGTACCTGTAACTTCTACTTTTACATAGCGTGTCTTTATAGGCGTCGCAGATTCTGTCTTAACTCCGCGGAATCCGACCTTGCCGGAACGTTCTTCAGGTAAATCGTTCGTTCCCCAAAATGTATATTGTTCTCCATCCGCCGAATAAGAATAGGTAACTTTCAAAGGAAAGAGAATCCAAGCCCCTATCTGATGTAAGAAATCTGTTTCTACACTATGAATCTCCTTTTCCTCTCCTAAATCCAGGATGAACGCACCATCAGTTCCTTCCCAGCCTACCCAACTGTCTACAAAAGTAGCTCCTCCAAACAGTCCGTCTACTAATGCCGTCTTTCCTATTTCTGCATATTTTCCGGTAGGCGGAATAATATAAGAAACTTTAGCTCCTAATGCCAAACTCCGTTCAGTCTGCGGCATATAGCGTTTACGGTATAGCTCGCAGTACTCTACCGGCGAATTAGAACGTTCATTTAATGTAGGAACATTAAACTCTTTCACTCTCTCTTCAAAAAGTGCCAACTTCCTGTCTATATCAGCCAAGTCCTTTACAATTTCTGTACGTGCTATTTCCAACTCAGAATATTGAAACGGTAAACGGGCACGTTGCACTCTTTTCAAGAATGTATTATCCGTTTCAACTGCCTTTTCCGCCAAATCAAACAAATCATTATAACGACGAATCAAAGTCGGTTTCAACATTCCATATTTATGTGAGACAGGCGAATCATAAATCCATAATCTTTGTCCACTGCCAATCAGCGCGCCTTCCATCACCTTTATATATTGATAGAGATATGGTGCAGCTTCACCATAATAACCATGCAGAAAATGTTGCATTAATGAGTCAACATCAGCTTCCGGATTCCACATCAACTTCGATACCAGATAAGCACGTAATTCTGCAAAGTCTCCGCCCCTGCTTCCTGCAATCTGAGAGAAGTGCATGGTGGCGTGATTCTTCTTGAAAAGGCGGATATTATCCTGTAAGATATGGAAATTAGGGAATGGAGCCAGATAATTATCGAAATTTATGCCGTAATCCCAAACAAAGATATTATCAGTTATAGCAGACCATCCTTCCATTACTTTCACAAATTGTCTGCCTGAAGCATTTTCAGTCAGAGTCACTTCACGGTCACAATCAATGTCACAAAGCATTATATTCACATTGGGCAAAGGTTTCACGTGCTTCGGTGGATTCATTGTATATAAATAGGCCAATGTGGAGAACTCCTTATCAGGAAAACGGGCAGCCAATTTATTCAAAAAGGTGATTATACTCCCTGACAATGCCCCTTCCCTATCATCAATAGCCTTACATTCATCACAAGTACAATTCGTGTAGTTACCATCATTCTGACTAACAGACATGATGTGTTTATCGGGATTCGCCTTGAAAATAGAATCAACACGTTGTGCCACAATCTCAAAAACTTCAGGATTGCTCAGACACCATTGACTGGCTTTTCCCGGATGACGTTTTCCTTTAAAATAAGAATAATATTCGGGATGCTCTTTCCCATAAACAGAAGAAGGCAATAATTTATCAAAAGTATGTACCCAGTAACCGGCAGCAAACACCTCATCAGGTTCTTCCAAGCGATTCCACCATTTATAGACGGAATCTGTACGGATGGCATAACACTGCGTCTGGCGATAACGGAAAGCCGGATTATCTGTTTTATTAATTAAAGGCAGAATTATCGTTTTTTGAGGAGTAAAAGAATATTCATTTTCTCCCCAGTAATCAACACCTAAGTATTGTTCTAATAGAGATACAATTCCATAAACAACACCGTTGTCCTTACCTGAAACTCTCAAGATACCATCTTTGGTGGAAATAGAGAATCCATCCTCTGTCACTTCTTGAGCAGTCTCTCCACCAATAAGGATATCTCCTTTTTGTGGAGTCTGATTTATGACAATAGGCAAAGTTTTACTTGTAATCTTTTGAAAGAAAGATTGAAAGAGATTAGCCGCTACCTTATTTACTTGGATGTCTTCTTTTAATATAATCTTTACTTTCGTTTTTCCGTCTTTTATTAAAAGCGTTTGGGCATATGCAAAGGACGTGCATATCCATGCACTCAAAAAGAACATTAGCGTTCTCAAAACCGGTTTTAGATTCATGTTTCTCATGATTATTGTTAATGGTGTTATATAAAGAATACAACTAGATGAACTACAAGACTAAACCAAAGCCTGTTCTTTTAATGCTTATTAAGAATTTAGAGGTTAACCTTCCTATATAATTAAAACAATCCTCAAACTCTGCATATTTCTTTACTATCAAGTACACAAAAAGTTCTCTTTATAACTTTGATAAAGAGAACTTTTATTCATTTAAGAAAGACTCGTAAAATCAATCTTACATTACCTAATTCTTATAATTACTCATTTTTCAATTCATAGACATTAAATTCTGTAATATCTGTTCGTCCGCTTGTAGCAATCGTAAGAATCTGATATTTCAAATAACGAGTAGTTATAGGAGAAATAAATGTAATATTCTGTGCAGAACCAGATGTAGCTAAAGTACTTAATGATTTCCAAGTAATGCCATCTGTAGACTGGAATATTTCTACTTCTCTGGGAGCATACGCATTCCCCCAATGGTTTGTTTTTATACCGGCTAATACTTTAGTTTCTCCCAAATCAACAGTAAACCAAAACCCTACATTATCACGGGCAATATCTGAATTTCCACCGTCAATCAACTTATCTCCTGAACCTTCAACCCCTTCTTCTACATTAATTATCCAACCTGAACGGTCACTAATAAGTTGGCCATTAGTAGGAATACCACCTTTTAAATTACTATAAGCAGCTTTATTTATAACAACTGGCAAGGTACTCAAGCTGTTGCTAATTACTGTGTTTTTATCATTGGTGGTTACATTGCCAATTGATACATTGAAAGAAAAACTTGTTTTCTCCATGACACTGGCAAATATCGCCGGTTCAACTGTTGCAGTGATTTCTTCAGAAATCATCTGACCTTCTTTAAGGGTTACTTGTGAGGAACTTAAAGTAATCTGGTTTGCATCAAGCCCTTCGGTTTCACTATTTACATTTAATGTGACAACCATATCGGTGGAGACTGCTTTCTGTGTTTTTACAGTAAAAACCATTTTAATTTCATCTCCCCCAACCCCATTCGCATCATGGGTTAGATTGAACTTCTTTACATCTCCTGACAAATAGTCATTTCTCTGTAAAGACACATACGTAGCATTCCACTCATTAAAAACTTCTTCGTCATCACTACAGGAAGAGATGAAAGGGACAAACAAGCCGAGTAGAGTTGCTATTGATAATGATTGAAATATATTTTTCATATACACATACAATTAAATTATTACTATTTCCATTCGGTAGCCTTATCCGTAGACAAAATACCGTCAATCCATGTAGGAGCAGCAGAAGTAGTTAAAGTATGCCCTTTACCGGTTGCATCTTCAAACACATTACCCTGTCCTTCATTGAAACGCCAATAGGCTTCCAATCCCACAGACTTAGGACTAACCTGAGTCATATTATTCTGAATCTGAGAAGCAGTACGAACTACAGACCAGATACGTGCCTCACTCATCAATATTTTACAGTTTCCCCATCTACTATAAGAATCATCACCTAAGCTGAACCAATTTACATCAGAGAAAGTTGTTGCTCCTGTTGGGATACTCAGTACCCCCGAATCAACTCCGTTTATGTAAAGTCGATAGCTGGAACCATCACAAACCAATGCCAGATGTTGCCATTCGTTTGGCTTGAAAGAATTACTTGGATTCAGATAAAGTCGGTTGCGTCCTACAATCTGTACTAATGAATGTGCCTTATAATTTTCATTGTCACTTTGAGGATCCTCAAAACGTAAAAGGATGAAGTTTGCATCATCTCCTCCGTTCTTAAATACTGCACGGTCACGGTCAGCTGTGTTGGCTACCTGAAAACGAACCTCTATCGTATATTGTGAATACGTTTCGGGAGATTCTGTGAATTTATTAGCTTTTAAACTAGGAGCGCCAACAAACATTGGAGCTGAAAATTCGATAATACTTTCTGCCAAGATAACAAAGGTTCCGGTATTTTCCATCGGTGAAATACTTCCATCTTGCGATACTAGTTTTACAGGCAGTGCATATGATTCTCCCGATTTCATCATTTCCTGACTGAAAGCTTTCAAAGTGATGGAGAGGGCATCGGCTGCATATTGTCCTGCTTTTACAGTAATCGTTTCCGGCAACGTATAATAATCTTTGGGCAACATTATATATCCGGTTCCATTAATATGGTTATAAGTGTCCAGTACTGATTGATCTGTAACCAATTTATAATGATTGTCTGTAGAAGAAAGATTACTTAGATGCACATTTAGGGTAGTAAAACTTTCTCCAGTAGCCTGTACGGTCACTTTTTGACTTGTACTGGAAAGAGCTTCTTCAATATAAGCATGTGTATCTAAAGTATCGTATTTTGCATCTCCACAACTTACTATACTTCCTAAGCCTGTTATGACTGCGGAGAAGCATAAAATTTTTATATAATTCATACGTTTCATAGTTTACATTAATTTTTAAGTAATGAATGTGATGACGGGTTCATAATTTGAATAGCACGGCGTATATTTTTATATTCTGGTGAAGTTCCATACTCTGCTTCCATATGATAGGTTCCTGCACCACCTTTACGGAATCCGTTACTTGGTTGCCAGCGTGCCATTCCTTCGAGAGATTTCATTTTGTTACCATAACGATCAGTGTAATCATATCCACCGTCCATAGCAGCATCGGTAGCCTCGAAATTCTCGGTCATGATGGTCATCTTCGTGATTTGTTCTTCAGACATGACACTGCTATACGTCTGAACAAGTCCTGCACCTGCTACGCCGCCTGTGATAAGACGTTTATCGAGTTTAGAATCACTGCCAGGACTACTATTATTGTAAGCCTGAATGATAAAATAGTCAAAATATAACCCGACTTCAGGTCTACCTGTTATGCTCTGTGGTTCGCCATCGATAACTAATAATTTACCAGTTCCTGATTTCGGACCGAAATATTTGCCTAGTTCATCAACAAATGCAAACATTCTATCGTCTTCGTCTACGATATTACCGGGGTTGCCAAAATTAGGTTCATAATCGATATCAAAGCCGTCGTAACCATATTTGTTTACTGTATCGGCAATGGCGCTTGCATATTTGCGAATGGATGCTTCTATTGCTTCCTTATTTGATTCATCGGAAGGCCATCCCCAAAAATCATTCACAGCTTCTTTTTCGGATGAAAATCCCATATTTTCCCAATTTTCACGAATATTCTGCGGAGTAATTTGATCGCCTACACTTCTGATAATAAAACACATGGTAAAACGAGTACCTTTAACTTGTTGGCAAAATTCCAGATCTTTTTTTTGAGCTTCTGTAATGTTCGACCAATTTCCCCAAATAGAAACAATATCTACACTATCAGGAATACCGGCTAAAGAACTTTTCATAAAAGCACCTTCACCACTCCAGCCACCAAACCAGCCAAAGGCAACTTGGTGATCTGTCTGCTTATAGGCACGCAAGGCCGCATAATATTCATCCGATACGATCGATTCGGGAAAAGTTTTTGCTTCTGACTCCGTCCAGTCACTGCAACCGATCAATGAGGTCGTTGCCAGTGATATGAGTACAATGTATAATAAATAAATTTTCTTCATAAAAGTCCTTTTTATGCATTATATAAATTAGTTCTTTTTAGCCCACTTTAAGTCAGTAGCTTCGTTATCAGCACCGCCTAGTTCTGCTACTCCCAGATCATAATTGGCTTTATTGTTTTGTGCCTCTGTATAAGGGAAACTTAGACGACGCATACCGCGTTGGCTGCTCACACCACAATCTGATAGATTGTCGATACAAGGATAAAGTTCCGGATAACCTGTACGGCGATATTCAGCCCATGCTTCCAATCCTAATGGATAATTGGCGATCCATTTTTGAGTAATGACACGTTGGAAATTCTTTCCATTTACGTTGTCAGCCTCGCTGTCATCCCACATTACACTCACAGTATTGGTAATTGTAGCAGTAGCATTTTGCACAACATCACTTTCATGTGATACGACAGGAGCCTCGTCAATCTTCATGTATTCAGTGGCTGAAACCTGATATTGTTCCATTGATAAATTAATACCATCTTCGTAATAGGCTTTTGCTGTTTTAGAACCGACATTCCAACCACGCAATTTTCCTTCTGCACGTAAAAACGCTGTCTCTGCAGCACAGAAAACCATTAATTTAGAAGTTGCCGTATATGCAGGAATAGAGAATCCTGCTGCATCTGCCTTTTTAAAATCAGCATCTCCAGTACGCATACCTACATATTTATCTGTTTTCCCGGCAAGGGTAGACTTATTAAAGAACTTCGGCATACGTGGATCGCCATATGCATTCATATAATCTACAATATTTGCATTCACACGCAGATCACCCCAACTTACAGCTGCCAGTTGATAGGGATTACTCTGCGTGCCACAAGAAAGCATAGCATTATCCGAATTACTTTCAATCAATCCTGCTTTATGTGTTACTGCTGCTTCAGCTGCCTCTTGAGCAATGCCAGGCCATGTTCCGCTGATTCGCATTGCAACACGTAAACGCATTGAATTGGCTAGCTTAGCCCAACCTGAATAATTTCCATCGAAAACCGGGTCATTGGCACCTAATGGTGCGTTACCATTAGTCTCTACATAATAATTATAAAGAACGTCAGCAGCATTAGCTAAATCACTTAATATATTTGCATAAACTTGTTCCTGAGTATCATAAGAAACATAAAAATTACCCTTCTTTACTTGGCTGTAAGGCATCGGTCCATAACAATCCGCAACGCGAAGCATTGTTATTGCACGTATCATACACGCAAAAGCATAATAATGTCCCGTAGAATTTGTCGCTTCTTGTATTTGGAAAAAGTTTCCATATATTTTTTCAAACGGAGTGTTCCAGGGGGTAGCATTCCAGGCATCACTCTGATTGAATGTGCTGAAGTTTGTACCACTCCATGTGTTAGAACAGCATAGATAGCCACCTAACTGTCCCACCATCTGATCTTGCATTTGAGAGTCATTCTGCTGAATATTCACAATTGTTTCAATCATAGACTTCATCAAAGTCGCAGGGTCTGCATCATGAATTTGATATTGATTCGTATTATACT
>ERZ650918.649-NODE-649-length-36896-cov-6.388806_pt1 | contig 36896 bp, 29 predicted proteins | sample MGYA00514758_ERZ650918 | MGnify/ENA metagenome assembly ERZ650918 | reverse complement strand
AGAAAGTCGATGCCAACGAGTTCAAAGTTGATTTAGAATCAAACTACGATTTGTCCGATTATACCTTCATTGAAAAGGTAGATGCGCTTTACAATATGGAACTGATAGACAGAGAAACAGAGGTTTCAATGTATCTTTCCGCAATCACTAATAACGGGTTAAGTGGATTAGAGTGCGCAACACCTATTTATGATGAACTTGCGTCATATTGTGACGATAATCCGAATTCGGAACTGAGCCATCAGATTGCTCAAAACCTTCTATCAACTGAAAACCGTTTGAAAACTCGTGATGATATTACATATGTTGATGAGAAAACTGAAACGGTTGGAAGATTTATTATTCATTTTGAATCAAATGCTAACGAGTCTGATTATATGAGCCTCTCGGATCTCTCTAAAATAATTACATATGTTCAAAATATTGACAAGGCATATTTTAGTGAGTTTGGATTTAAAGATCCTGCATATGAGAGCGGTGAAACCAAATGCCATATCTATTTTGCTAGTGAATTAGATTCTGCAACTTTTCCTGTAAAAAATGCTTCTGCTCCTTCGGGAAAGGGTTCATACATTACAATAGAATACAACAAGACTTCGTCTTCTCTTGCGGACGCAAGAGAAACAACACTGGCTCACGAAATATTCCATGCAATTCAGCAAAATTATAAAACCAAAACCAACAATGACTTAAAGTGGGCTACCGAATCTAGTGCCACATGGGCTTCACTTAGATATTACAACAAATATCGTGATAAAGCAGCTGGTAGGGCTAATTCATATCTAAAGGACACAACCAAGAGTTTTTCTACTTATGACAAAAAGGGCGGATATGGTATATTTTTGTTCTTTCAGTATATAAGCCAGAATTACGGTGATGTTGCGGCAATAAAGCGCATATATGAATCCTTTAACAATAGTGGTGATATCTATTCTGCTGTTGAACATTGTAGTTCCAGCTCGACCGTACCATTTAAGAAGTTATTTGCTGGCTTCCAAGCATATAACGCTGATACTAGCCATTATAATAATTACACAAATGGCACTTCTAGATACATCAATGCTACAGTACAGGGAACAGATTTGATGAGTATATCTGGAAAAACCTTAGTTCCAACATCTTCAATGCATTTCAAATATACTAAGTCTACAAGTTCCACAAAGCGAATTGATTTCACGCTTAACGTAAATGGCAATTATAATGATATTGCAATTTCCTTAGCTAAATTCACCAGCAGTGGAACAGCGAACCTGTTACGTGTATATCCCAACAAGTCATCTTCCTATACGTTTTCGGTATTGAATTTTAAGAGCACCAATATTAAGGAAGTTACAGTTGCTGTAAGCAACACCAATACCAGTACAACGAACAATACGTTTAGCTTATCTGCAAAGATTTCTTAATCATTAGACCTATAACCAATTTCGATTTCTGCTATTCTAACTTTAGCAGGAATCGAAATTGTATGTTATTGTAAAGTTGGGAGGACAAATCACCATGGATTTACGAAAAATAATATCAGCGATAATGGCAGCAGCCATAGTCGCCAGCACAACAACCATCTATTCAGCGGCGGCGGATATCGTGGAAACTAACTCCATAGAATCAGTGTTTGCGGACATTGATTTCACCGAACCCTCAGTAGAAATAAGTACGGATATAATTGATGGTTACACAAGCATTATTTTCTCAATTCCAGCAGAAAAAATAGAACTATTTAAACAGGTAAAGATCGATAATGACAGCAGAATAAATTTGAAAATGACTGTATGTTTTGGCGACTTATCACCTGAGCGGGACGAAGATGTTGAACTCCCTATGTCAGCATATTCAGTTGCTGCGTATTTGTATGATCTGACAGGGGACGAAGGCAGCTGCTCTGTTTATGCGCTTGTTGAAGATACTGGCTATGATTATGAGCCAATTGTCAAACAATATACCGACGATAATGGAAACCGCATAATTGCTGCTTCTTATGAGAATTCTGACGATCTGGCTGAAACCGCCAGGGACGCTGATGAACTAAGGATCTTTTATCATATCAAAAACCAGGTAAAGTACATTGACGGAAGCTATGAAAAGTACACCACAAAATTTCTAAAACCGGATATTGCGGAACTGAAATTTGGTAAGATATCAAGCAAGGCATACACTGGAAAAGCTCTGAAACCTACCGTCATTGTCAAAGACAGCAAGAAAAAGCTTTTGAACGGTACGGACTACACAGTGACCTACAAAAACAATAAGAACATAGGCACAGCCACCGTAACCATTACTGGCAAGGGTGAATACAAGGGCACAAAAACGCTTAAATTCAAGATAGTTCCGCCGAAAACAACGCTGACCTCCAAGCCCGGCAAGACCTCCGTCGGCTGGAATCGTGCAACGCTTAGCTGGAAGAAGTCCGCGGGTGCTGACGGCTATCAGATATACTATTCTGAGAACGGAGGCAATTTTAAAAAGCTGACAACTGTAAGTTCCGGAAAACTCAGTCGCAGTGTGAGATACACTACCGGCGACACCGAACAGTTCAAGGTGCGTCCATATAAGAAGGTGAACGGAAAAACTTACTTTGGTGCATGGTCCAATATTATCACTTTAAATTAACAATTTTACATTCGTGAACCCAAAACCGATAGCCCTCTGCATTAATTGCGGAGGACTATTGGTTTTTTAACTTTTCAAATCACCAGATATACAACTAATATGAATTGTTATTATTTATAAAAAAAGAAACTGTAAGTTATCGAATAGTGACAAATTATAATATCTTTTATAGTTTATTGTCCCTTAAATAAGTTATAAAATAATGTATATAGTAGAGGGATTAAAACTGCTAAATAATTATAAATGGAGGTGAGACCAATGGCTTTAAAAGTGTTAATCACACTTGATAATTGTGGCGTGAAAATGACTTCAGATTAATGACAAGTGTTTACACTATTTGATATGCCTTTTTAACTACCTACTCAATGCGGCAGTTAAAAAGCTGCCGCATTTTTCTTACATAAAATTCCCGAATAACGAAAATCCATTTCCCGAAAAACGGGAACTTAGCCTGTTAAACCCTGCTATAATATAACCATAGGGGGTGATGTTTTGAAAGAGAGGGCTAACAGGCTTTATGAATTGCGTAAGAGCCGCAATCTGACGCAGACAGCGGTAGCTTATAGGCTGAACCTTTCTCTTTCGAGGATATCAGCCTATGAGAACGGCGAGAATATTCCCTGCGATGTGTTGAGGGTATTTGCCAACTTTTATAGTGTATCCATTGATTACATACTGCGCTTTTCGGACAGGACAGTCGGCAGCTCCGGCGTTAATCTTCACATTTCTGAACAAAAGCTGTTGGATCTGTACAGAAATCTTCCGCCTGATGGTAAAGCCGTCATCGACGGTATGGTAAATGGTTATGTTCCTTTCAAATAATGAGAATAATTGCCTGCAAGCATGAGAAAGCTATATACACATCCCTTTCGCAAATTATTCCCTTTTGTGATAATAAGACCGTATTCCGCATAATCAAGCGGAATTTTTTGTTTTCCTGACGAGAAAAATGACGGCAAATAATCTTTTAAGCCACCGAGAACAGCTCTGAAACCGACTTCATATACTCGGCTTTTCGCTCCATTGATGAATGAACATAGCGATTGAGCGTGATTTGTACGTTGCTGTGTCCTAATATTTCAGACAGCGACTTTACGTCAACTCCTATTGCTATACAGTTCGTGGCGAACAGGTGACGCAGCGAATGAAAAGATACGTCCGACAGATGAAGTTCAGCAAGGATCCGCTTAAAGCGATACTGCATTACTCTTGGCTCTACAATTCCTTGCGTTCCCGAAAGAAGATAACAGCTGTTACCTGTTCTATGATTACTCAAATAAGGTATAATGAACTCCGGCAGCGGGATTTCCCGAACAGACGAGCTGCTCTTGGGCGAAGTCACCACCAGCTTTGTGGCTGTATTTCCGTCAATATTCTTAATTCTCTGAACCGTGTTCCTGACGGTCAGATTTCTTTTTTCAAGGTTGATATTTTCTCATTTCAGCGCACAAAGCTCTCCTATACGGATACCAGTAGCCGCAGATAGTAAAATGCCGACATTTGATGATGTCGGGTTAGAAATGAGATAATTGTTAAGTCGAGCCTGCTCTGTTTTATCGAGCAGCTCTTTTTCTTTTGCTTTGCCTTTGGGCGTTGCCATAAATGTTGATTTATCCTCATAACCAAAACGTTTCCTGGCAAAGCGGCACGCTGATTTGATTACCGCTGCAATATCAGCGGTATATTTGGGAGAAAGTCCGCTTGCCAGCTTTGAATGCACGAAGTCATTAAGTTTTTCGACCGTCAGCTTTTCATAAAGTGTTTTTCCGAGCGATGAGCTGATGTGTTTTTCATATTTCATCTGATAGTTCATATAAGTGGATTCTTTTACTTTTAGCCGAATGTCCGCAAACCACAACGAAAAAAGATTGTTAACCGTCAGATTCTTTGGAATAGACGAAACATCGGTTTTAGAACGTTTCTCCGATAATTTGCCCTTGACCTCGGCATAGGTTTACCCGTATATTGAGGAGTACCTTGCTGTTCCGTCAGCCCTAACTCCGCTTTTATAGCGTCCTTCCCAGCGACCGTCTTTTCTTTTGTAGATATTCTCACCGCGTCTAGCCATTGTATAACCCCCGGTTCTGACAACATTTTTGACGGTAAATACGGCTGTAAGGTGGATTTTCTTTTCAGTCTTGATCGTCTTACAGTTCAAATTTGCTGTCTGTAATAGTAATTGAGTGAATTTTGGCTTTAGAATTGCGTTTTTCAGCCGATTTGACCTTTCGCAAAAGGAAATAATTTGCGAAAGAAAGTTGTTATTATATAAGAAGCATTTTGTCTTATCTCCAAATCGCCCTTTATTTTGTATTTCATTAGCCACTTGTTCCACCTTCTTTCAGTATTTGTTTCAGAAATATATGTTCATAATTGAACTTTATCATCTGATAAACAGATGAAAATGCTTGTTTTTTCTTAAGTGAAATAATGATAACATACGATTTATCTTTTTAATATGTGAATATTGTTAGAAATATTTTATATGATTTGGTACACTATAAACAATTTTGTAATATTAGATTTTTTATTTTCTTATGCAATATGCATTATTTTATATAGATTTCTTTGTTAATAATATACAAAAAAATCACCACTTAACTGCTTTAAATGGCGATTTTATCATTGTTTGCGTTACTTTTTTAATAATACTCTTTATCGGACTAACTCCATTTTTACGCTCCCCCCTCTGGGAGCACCCTTAAATGTAGAACTTGCAAACTCAGTTTTACAACATGACGATTTGTGCAAACTATACAAAAACAGTTTGAGTACCATACATTTTTACATCATTCTCAAACACGCTGTACTGCCGTGATAGCCTTTTCTGAGTTTGAGTACCATACATTTTTACATCATTCTCAAACAGCGTAGGACGTGCAGTTGAAGATACGCAGTTTGAGTACCATACATTTTTACATCATTCTCAAACCAACATAGCAACAAATTTATTCACATGGGAGTTTGAGTACCATACATTTTTACATCATTCTCAAACTGCCAAAAGTCAAGGAAAGAGGCGCGAAAACGTTTGAGTACCATACATTTTTACATCATTCTCAAACTTTTCTTTTGTTGTATATATAATAGCATAAGTTTGAGTACCATACATTTTTACATCATTCTCAAACTATAAGAATCTTGAAGAAATAAGAGCAATGGTTTGAGTACCATACATTTTTACATCATTCTCAAACTACTCAAGGACTATGACCCTAATAAAGGTGTTTGAGTACCATACATTTTTACATCATTCTCAAACTGTGAAACATTTAACTGTTATCAACATTATGTTTGAGTACCATACATTTTTACATCATTCTCAAACTGTTTAAAAGTAAGTAATTTGTTCTTTGCGGTTTGAGTACCATACATTTTTACATCATTCTCAAACTTAAGTTCCAGCAATTAAGAATATATATCCGTTTGAGTACCATACATTTTTACATCATTCTCAAACTAGTCGCATTTGTTTGCCAGCAGACCCGTGGTTTGAGTACCATACATTTTTACATCATTCTCAAACTATGTACCTGTTGACCGGACTTGTAGTTGGTTTGAGTACCATACATTTTTACATCATTCTCAAACCCTATCTCGTATGAAAACTTTTTATCAGAAGTTTGAGTACCATACATTTTTACATCATTCTCAAACGGATACATTCATGAATACGCTTGATCAGTGTTTGAGTACCATACATTTTTACATCATTCTCAAACTCAATACGAAAAAATGATGTTAGAAGGAATGTTTGAGTACCATACATTTTTACATCATTCTCAAACGCAGTTATATGATTTTTGATAGAGGTATCAGTTTGAGTACCATACATTTTTACATCATTCTCAAACGTTTATGTGAAAACATCAGATAGCACTGTCGTTTGAGTACCATACATTTTTACATCATTCTCAAACGTGACACAATCGAGAGGATGATATTTAATCGTTTGAGTACCATACATTTTTACATCATTCTCAAACTTTGTAGAGATAATCCGGAATCCGAGGATAGTTTGAGTACCATACATTTTTACATCATTCTCAAACCTCTACATCCTTTACCATCTTCTCACCTCCGTTTGAGTACCATACATTTTTACATCATTCTCAAACATGATACATAATACTCAAAGTTCTTGGGGTGTTTGAGTACCATACATTTTTACATCATTCTCAAACCTCAAATTCAAAAATGAAATGCCATCACCAGCATAAAATGTATATACCGTACTCAAACATATTTGTCTTTAGATAATTTTATAATATCATATATGAGCAAATAACTCAACTGATAAAGCAGCAATCTTTGTCTAAAATATAATACTTTTCTTCTTCTAATATACTGAATTGACTGCTCTCAAACAAAATAATATTCCATTTTCTACTCATAGCTTCGGCATAAAAGTCCTGTATTTCCTTTTCAGGAAAATATCTTTTCAAGTCAAAGAATATAAACGCCTGAATTTTTAATAAATCCCGCACTAGAATACAATATTTTATCAATCGCTCCAAATCGTTGTCATACTCCTGAACTATATGTATCCCAACAGCTCTTGCCAATTTACTAATATCTACACTTTCATCAATTTCATATTCAAAATCAAATTCCATTTCCATATCATAGAAAAAATTTTGTATCACCTGATTGAGTTCCTGATATTGCATCCATCTTTTTTCATTCACTGAAACATTCTGAACTGACTGTAAAAATTTATTTAAAATGCGTTTACTGTTCTCATCTGCAAGTAAAGGATTTAATATCAATTCGACATACTTATTCCATGCTATCTCGGTTTCTTCATGTGATAATATCCAGCTTTGTTCTTCTCCCAAAATCTGCCTCATAAAAGACTTTTGAATTTGTCGCCACATTTTAGGATTTTCCACAACAAATACTGTAGTTTTATTTTCTGTTAATTCTACCCTGATTCCAAGTTTTGCCTGTGCAAGTATCATAATATCACCAATCTTTCGTCCGATTGCAAGATTTCTTTTTGTTCTTCTCCTACCAGAAATTCCATTTTACTATACTGTTTTTCTGTGATAGTAAGCATCTGAACAAGTCCTTCAGGCGGTGTATTTTTCCTCACACCATCTATTATTCCTCTTGATACGGTAGTATTTAAAGCCAATTTTGTATAAATCGACTCCTGCATCATCACAAATCCATTTTTTAGCAGGTACTTTCTAAATCTTGTATATTCTCTCCTCTGTTCCGTCGTAACAACCGGCAGATCAAACATTACCATTACTCTCATAAACCTATAACTCATCTACTGAATAAAATCTAAGCAACGATATATCCGAATCATTTATTGCATCAAATACACTTTTTGTATATCTCTTTATGGCATTATTAACAATGAAATGTTTTCCCTCCATATAAACCTCGCCATTTAATACATTTACAAGTTTCATTTTCTGCTCATGTTCAAAGTCAATCAAATTCATGTTATACACAAGTCTGTCTATAAGAATTCTAAAAGGTTCCATAAGATCAGAACCAAAATTGAACTGATTAAACATATTGTCATGGAAAAGTCCCAACTGCGTTATATAACCGTTTGCAACTATTTCCCTGTTAAATGCAGAAAGTAATATACTGTATCCGTAATTTAATGCCGCATTTATATTATTGTCCTGACTTCTCGAAAAATCCATTCCAAACAATGCATTGAAATATACTTTTGCAGCATGTCCCTCTCTGTTAGTTTCATCCTTCCAGTGAACGGCCCTTGAATATCCGGATAAAAGCCTTGCTTCCTCCTCCTTACCTAATTCTCTTAAAAAACATTCCTGCTGCTTAATCTTTTCACGCACAATTTCAGTCCAGACACTATCCTTTATAAACCTGCTCCAATTTATCTGTGTCCTCACTTTATTGCTTGTATCATGCGAACCATAATAACCTATAAGTTCAGAACTCGGATTTCTTTTCTGGTCGCAGAATATAACTTTAACTTTCTGTCTTGTAAGTTCTGCGAGCAGACCAACTGTCAATGAAACAGATGTTGACTCTATCAAAATCAATCCTATCTCCGAAATATGTATTTTTGTGGTATTCATATCACTGCGAACCACAAGATACCCTAATTGAAGGTCCAGTTTCGCAGTGTTATGAATAACCACTACACGCCAGCTCATATAGTTTTCAGGTCAATGACCTGCTCATAAAATCCTGTTATAGATTGATTAATGATTTCAACTCTGCCACATCTTGATATTTCTTTATTCAATACCAGTATGCCGGCTGTAGCTGCTCCACCTATTGATGATAAATTTGCACCGGAACTCTGGCACTGAAAGAGATGCAATATCTCCTCAATCACAAGACACTTATCCAGCAAAGACAGTTTTTCAAATTTTTCCTTACCACTTTCCAATGTTTTTACCTGTGTTGAAAGTCTTATGTTATATACCGTGTCTTTTAATTTTTTATAAAATAACTCATATAGCTTTATAAGCATCTCATCCGTCAGTTCCATTTTATCTGAAATCTTTATATTCTTATTGACCTTATAATCCGCAAAAACCTTTGCGGTCTTTTTTAATATTTTCTGACTTTCTTCATCCAATACAAGCTGTTCTGCACATTTGAAAATAAGTCTTTTTTCAGTTCTTCCTGAAAGGTGCATCCTAAATCCATCCACATTAAAAAGTGAATCCATTTTTATTTTCCTAACCCTTATATCAGGTTTTTTAAGTTCAAGTTTTTCAACACAATATCTTATTGCTGCATCCTCAGATTTTTCCAACTCTTTTGCAATGTAGACAGGAACAAATTCCAAAGTTCTTATTTTATTGCCTTTCTTATCCTCTGATTCAACAAGCATAAAATATGCTCCGCTTGCCTTGTTATATGCACCATATTTTTCTGTTGCACAAAGCCTGTCATCACCTGAATTATTTTTTATTGGAATCTGACCCTTACCTTTCTTCATTATCTGCTGGTCAAATAAACCTCCCTTGACTTCATATGCTTTTCTTGTAAACAGTATGTTATTCTTTCCCATTACTCTTTTTACTGTGAAAATAGTTCCATCCTCACCTGATACCCATGCTGTTTCACCACCACGGCTGACGGTCCCCTGCTCAAACATCTTTTTAAGATTATAAGTTCTTCCCGGATTGTTCCTTATAAACCATGCCGCATCTTTTGTAAATTTAACATAGTATGTATTTCCAACTACGATATTTAAATAAGCATCTTTCGCATGGTGATAATCATTTATGTTCCTTACTTTTGTAAATCCAAATTTATGTCTAAATTCACTTACTGCATTAGCCTTTGCATATACTATCTCAGACTCAGGATATGCCTTTGTTAGAAGCTGCGTTACTGCTTTTGTACTCTGTCTTGTTTCTACAAGCTGTCTTGCGATAAAACCGGACAACTCATTTTCACTGAAACCATCACGCCTTGTTAAACGGTGATATTTTTCTTTTGAGATTAAATCTTTCTTTTTAAGCATATCCCATAAAGTTTTTGCCTTGTCCATATATTCCTTTGGCACTGGAAAAACATCGGTTTTGTTACTATTCAATTCTCTTTTCACAAGAACTCTGTTGTCAAGACTGTCGTCCATAACCTTTGACTGCGGATATATATGGTCTATATCATACCTGTTTGTAAACAAATCTTCTATGTCTATCACTTCATTTGAGTACATACATCTTCCCATCTGGGTATAATACAAAAACAATTTATCACTTCTAAGTTTATTATCATCTTCTTTTACAAGATTTTCATAAATCTCAGGTGCTTCTTTTTTACAATATTTATATTTTTCCAAAAGCCTTGATTTTCTTGAAACTTTTACATCTCCCTTTTGTCCTGGTTCTCTTGCCATCTCGACAAATATACGCTCCGGCTTACTTCCCATTATTTTTGATATTTCTTCTACGATTTTTAAAGTCTGCCATACAGGTCTTTTGACCGCCGGTGATACATAAAGTTTCTGAACATCATCATATGTTACCACCTTAGATTTATCTTCTGCTTCATCATTCAATCTTTTTATCTCTGAAAGATAATCGTACTTGTTGCTGAGAAGCTGCATAAGATTTTCATTTGTCTCCCAAAGTGCTGATATTATATTTAGCACTTCACCCGTTTCTTTATTGACTGACTCTACTTCTTCTAAAAACTCTCTTGAAAGTCTTCCCCATCCTGTATATTTCTTTGCCGCAAGTTTTGTCACCTGTTTATCACTAAGTTCCGGATATTTAATCTTAAGTCGCTTTTTAAGCATCTTTTGTGAGTCTGCAAATACTGTAATATCCTTTATTATATCCTCTTTCTGATTTTGACTTAAATTTATGTCTCCTGCTATCTGTTTTATATCATGATATGCCTTAAGGGAACTTTTAAAGTTCTGGTCAAATCCCGACAATTCCTGTTCTCTTTCTATAATGCCGCTCCTTATAAGAAAATCTTTAACTTTCTTTCCCGTTACCCTCTGGTATTTCTTGAAAACATTCTCATAGACAGCCTGCTTTATCTCAACTGACACTTTTTCCCCGTCAATCCTTAAATTGTTAAGTTCATTTAAAACCATAAATTTTGAATAGAGCAGCGATTCTTTAGGTAAAACATCTTTTCCTATAAGATATGTGCATTTATTTGTCATTCTTCCTATAAATTTTCCAGCACTTTCCTCTGCATCAATCTTACTTTCAAAATTCCACGGATAAATCTTTCCATCCTGTTTTCTTACCGCCCAACTGTTGCCGCCTTTGTCAGAATGATATGTATTAAGCGGTCCGACATAATATGGAATGCGAAACTTAAATATTGCCTTTATCTTGTCCGTGTTTGTATAACCCTCATCATCTTTTTCACTCAAAAACGGATAATACAAAGCTGCATTTTTTAATATGCGGTCAAGCTCTGCCTCATGAAGCTGGTAAGGTATTACACCATTATCACTTATTACCTGCTTAGGCAAAAATGTTTCATTTTCTATCTCATTTATGATACTTTCCGCAATTTCTCTTTCTTTTTCATCCTCAAAATTTATCTTATTTAAAGTTTTCTTCAAAAATGAATAAAAATCAGCTTTTGTGCATTTTTTATCTATAGGTACTTTCTTCCCATTCTTTTTAACCATACCAATATATGCACTATAATTTGCCTGCTTTTCAGGTAATCCGAAAATCAACTTATATTCATCCGGTCTTGTTTTTAAAAGACCTTTTAACTTTCTCAAATCATCCCCGTGCTTTTTATATATCTTTACTTTTGCTTCTGAAATATATGTCGAACCCTCTAATATATCACTGAGCACCGCCCAGTCATAAAGAGCCTTTCCGGTAGCTATCAATAAAAATCTTTCCGCTAAAGTTTCCTCCACATTCGCAATATACTCATCATAATTTGAATCAGCAAAAGAAATTTTGTTTCTTTCACCATCATCAAGTGACTTATCCGCAAATATTTCACTTAATTTAACCGTACAGCCTGTAATCAATGCCGCAAGTGCCTTTTTCTGCTTATCCGCTCCTGCTATTATCTTTCCTAACTCCTGCTTTTTTGCTGTTTTACTTTTTTGTCTTGATTTTAGCAAATCTTCTATATCTTTTAACTTTTCTTCATCCACCGTTATCTCAATATCATTATCCGATGCCACTTTACAAAAAGCCTCAAATGCACTGCCGAAATCCGTCACCTCAGACATTTTCTTTCCCTCAAATAAAAAATGTCCTCTATGCTTAATAATATGATGTATTGCAAGATAAACAAGTCTTATATCATACTTCTGTGTCCACTCGTTTACAAGTACATTTCTCACGTGAAATATAGTCGGAAACTGCTCATGATAATCTTTATCCGTAAATCCATCATCAACAAAAAGTGCATATGGTAATTCAGGCTGCTTTCCGTTTATATCTCTCTTATCTTCAAACCAATACTTACTCTCTTTCATTCTCTGATAAAAACCTATATCAGTCTTTGATATTTCATCACCGAATATCTCCTGCAACAATTCCATTCTCTGTTTTCTACGCTGTGTTCTTCTTCTGGCGGCACGAAATGTTCTTCTTTCCTCTGCTGTATTAGCAGTTTTGAACAATCGTACTCCCCATAGAGCCTTTCCATGTCTCTTTATGATATTATACTTATCATCCGTAACAGCCCAGCCTACTGATGCTGTACCCATATCAAGACCTACATAAAATTTTTGCTTCATAATTTCCATTACCTCCTTGACAATTTTATATTTTTATTATATCATACTTATAGAATAAGTACCATACTTAATTTTACATCATAAGTTCAAATAAAAATTTATTCAAATCGCCTTAGGGCATCACAGTGTGTGAATTTTAAAAACTCGTTTTCAACGGGTTTTTTGTTTTTTATATTTACAAGTATCAGTTTTTGTGTATAATATTTCACCAAAAAAAGATAATGATTATTGAAATTTTGTCTCAATAATCATTATCCTTTTTATTATAAATCACCTAAAACCTTATTCATTTTTTAATTATGCCAATTCCTTTATAAAACTTTCAATCCTGTCGAGTCCTTTCTCAATCTGCTCAATAGATATAGCATAAGAAAGACGGAAACAGTCTGGAAATCCAAAGTCTGCACATGGCACTATTGCCGTATTGTACTCATTGATAAGTATGTCTGCCATCTGTGGAACGCTTTCTATCTTTGTTCCCTTATATGATTTTCCGAGTACTGCACTGCCGTCTACAAACACATAAAATGCTCCCATTGGCTCAAGTGCATCGAGTAAATCCATATCGCAGATTCTCTTATACATATATTTACGGCGTTTATCAAATTCAGCATGCATTTTCTCTACTGAATCCTGTGGTCCCGTAAGAGCCTCTACTGCCGCTTTCTGTGCAATAGAGTTTGGATTTGATGTCTGGTGGCTCTGCACGCTTCCCATCATCTTTGCAATCTCTTTTGATGAACCTGTATAGCCTATTCTCCAGCCTGTCATCGCATAGCTCTTTGCAAGTCCGCTGCAAGTTATAGTCCTGTCATATATATCTTTTCCAAGTGATGCAATGCTTATATGTTTCTGCTCTCCGTAAACAAGCATTTCATACATTTCGTCTGCTACCACATAGAAGTCTTTTTCTACCGCAACTTTTGCTATTGCACGAAGTTCTTCTTCCGTGTAAAGCATTCCTGTAGGGTTATTTGGTGTGTTTAATACAAGTGCTTTTGTCTTGTCTGTTACTGCTGCCACAAGATCCTCTGCCGTAAGCTTGAAGTTCTGCTCTTTTGTTGTCGTAACGATAACCGGAACTCCACCCGCAAGTTTTACTATCTCAGGATAGCTGAGCCAGAATGGTGCAGGGATGATAACCTCATCGCCTGGATTTATGAGTGCTGTAAATATATTTGTAAGTGAATGTTTTCCACCATTGCTTATAACTATCTGGTCCGTATCATAATCAAGTCCGTTAAATTCTTTGAACTTTTTAGATATAGCTGCTTTTAATTCATTTGTTCCTGAAGCAGGTGTGTACTTTGTAAATCCATCTTTAATCGCTTTGATAGCTGCCTCACAGATATTTTCAGGTGTGTTGAAATCAGGTTCGCCAGCTCCAAATCCAACTACATCTTTTCCCTGTGCCTTAAGTTCTTTTGCCTTTGCCGTGATTGCAAGAGTTGACGAAGGTTTAACTGCTGCTGCTTTCTTTGATAATTCTAATGACATATTTCTAACCTCATTCCTGCGACTTTATCGCATAAGTAATTTAATATTTTTACGCCTGTATCAGAACCAGACTGCCGTTCATACCACATATGACTGACAATAAGAATATATCTCTTAATGAATCTTATTCATGATACGGTTTTAATTATCTCACATTACATATACTTGCGTCAATATATATGTTTACGATTATATCAAAAAAATATACCTTAAAATTGTAAAAATTACCAAAAACTCAACAATTTCAAGGTATAATAATGTAACACTATCAAGTAAGTCCCTCACTTCTATTGCGTAGAGCAATAAGCGGAATCCGGGACTTGCTTGTATCAGAATGTCCCATTCTGATATGCTGTGATAACAGCTAATAGTGTTATGAGCAAGCAGCAAAGCGGATTGCGAATATCTGCTTGACTATTTTTTCTTAATTTTCTTAATTCTTAAAGCTGTGGATAGGTGCCGGTATTCTTCCGCCCCTGTTTACAAACTCGCTGCAGTCAAACTGATTTACAGGCATTACAGGTGCATATCCTAACAATCCTCCAAACTCTACCATCTCTCCGACTTTCTTTCCCGGAACAGGTATAAGTCTTGCCGCTGTCGTTTTCTGGTTTATCATTCCAATAGCCATCTCATCTGCGATTATCCCCGCAATCGTCTCAGGCTTTGTATCTCCCGGTATTGCTACCATATCAAGTCCTACCGAACATACACAGGTCATGGCTTCAAGCTTTTCAAGAGTGAGTGCTCCATCCTGAACTGCATTTATCATTCCCTGATCCTCACTTACCGGAATAAATGCACCGCTAAGACCACCTACATACGAAGATGCCATTACACCGCCTTTTTTAACCTGGTCATTAAGCATTGCAAGTGCCGCCGTTGTTCCCGGTGCTCCTGCTCTCTCAAGTCCCATCTCCTCAAAAATATCTGCTATACTGTCACCGATTGCCGGTGTAGGTGCAAGTGAGAGGTCTATTATTCCAAACGGTATATTAAGTCTTTTTGATGCCTCAAGTGCAACAAGCTGACCTACTCTCGTAATCTTGAATGCCGTCTTTTTAATCTTTTCACAGAGTGCACCAAAGTCAAGCCCATGTGCCGACTCAAGTGCTTTTCTCATAACACCCGGTCCACTTACTCCGACATTTATTATCTCGTCTGCTTCGGTAACACCATGGAATGCTCCTGCCATAAACGGATTGTCATCAGGTGCATTACAGAATACAACGAGTTTTGCACAGCCGTTACATTCACAGTCAACTGTTATATCAGCAGTCTCACGGACAATATCACCCATAAGTCTTACCGCATCCATGTTTAATCCTGTCTTTGTCGAACCGACATTTACTGAACTGCACACGAAGTCCGTAGCCTTAAGTGCCTCGGGTATTGAGCGGATAAGAAGCTCGTCACTCTTTGTCATCCCCTTTGAGACAAGTGCAGAATATCCACCGATAAAGTTTACTCCAACTTCCTTTGCAGCTTTATCAAGCGTCTTTGCTATCGTTACATAATCCTCAGGCTTCTTACAGGCAGAGCCGCCGATAAGAGCTATAGGTGTAACTGATATTCTCTTGTTTACGATAGGAATACCATATTCAAGTTCAATGGCTTTTCCTGTAGGAACAAGATCTTTTGCAACAGTTGTTATACGGTTATATATTTTTTCATTTAATCTGTCAAGATCATCATCTATACAATTTAAAAGGCTTATACCAAGCGTAATCGTTCTTACATCAAGGTTTTCCTTCTCGATCATATCATTGGTTTCTTTAACTTCTGCTATATTTATCATACTGGCTGCCCCTCCAAATTATTAAATTCTGTGCATCTTATCAAAAATATCCTCACGCTGAGCCTTTATAGTACAGCCCATATCCTCACCTATCTTTTCAAGGGCATTGTTAAATCCTGCAAAGTCTGTTTTACATTCTGCCACATCAACAATCATCATCATGTTAAAAAATCCACCTACGATAGTCTGTGAAATATCAAGAATATTTACATTGTTTTCTGCAAGATATGTGCATACCTTTGCGATAATACCAACACTATCCTTGCCTACTACTGTTATAACTGTTTTTTTCATTTTATCTATCCCTCGTTTCTGCACACATTTTTTGCATAGTGTGTAATATAATATTTCACATATAAAATCTGTGTCCAGTGTGCACAGACACAAATCCCGTATGTGAAAATTTTTCACACTTTTTTCTTATCTTAAATTATCTTAAAGCACAACCATCTTTGACGGCTCGTCTCTCTTTGCTACCGACAGGTCAAAATCAAGGTCTTTTAATCCCATCTCCTCCCACAACTGACATTTTACTGCTTCAAATGCAAGCTGCGGATAGTTGTTTTCTTTTGACAGATGTGCAAGAAATGCATATTTTAAATTTTTATTTATCACCTTGCACAGCAAACTTCCTGAATCTTCATTTGATAAATGACCGTATTCACTCAATATCCTACGCTTAAGCTTATACGGATATTTTCCGGCTTCAAGCATACTTATATCATGGTTTGCCTCAATAAACAAAACATCTGTATCTTTTAAATGGTCTATCGTATAATCATCATACTTTCCCAGATCAGTAGCTATGCTCGTCTTATGTCCCTCCGCCGTAAGCGTATATCCTACCGGGTCTGCGGCATCATGCGATGTTGAAAATGGCATTACTGTTATCGCTCCCATAGATACCGGCTCATCAGCGTGTACCTCAAAAAGATGATTCATTGAAATAATGCCTTTTTTATCCTTAAGCCTTATTGCATCGAGCGTTCCACCTGTTGCATAGACAGGTGTATCAAACATCTTGACCATCATATTTATACCCTGAATATGGTCACTATGTTCATGTGTTACAAATATTCCGTCTAGCTGTTCAGGAGCAACACTAATCTTTTTAAGACCTTCGACTATCCTTTTACGGCTCACTCCCGCATCTATCAGAATATTTGTGTCACCACTGCCAACATATGTACAGTTTCCACTGCTGCCGCTGGCAATACTGCATACTCTCATTTCTACCTCATTTCTATGCTATATCCCATCTTTTATTCTTCGTTCTCACGCATAGCAAGTCTGTGCAAAGCACAAATCCCTGGTGTGAAAATTTTAATTTCATACTACCCACTGAATTACAACAGCATCACCATCATTTACCGGTGTCATAAAATCTCCATGAACACCATTTACCATTGTTTCAAGGTGGTCACCATGAGCTACTGATGTATCTACAGGATAAAAATCGAGTACATCTACAAGAATATATCTTTCTTTTCCCTTCATGATAACAGTGTCACCATTTACGGTAATCGTAATATCATGTACCCCTGCCCGTCCGTTCCTGGCAGCCGATGCAGCATTTTCTTTTTCTGCCGGCTGTCCGTTTTCTAAAACCGATACGGAAGCTGTTTCTTCCTCAGGCTGTACTGTCACTTTCTCATCAGCTATTTCTTTTTTTATATTTTCCATGAAGTTTTTCTGTTCCCCGGCTGTCTCCCCTCCGGTACTGTGAGTCTCGATTTCATTAGCATCAACTCTGCCTGTTTCATCTGTCTTATGTATGTTTTCTTTCAATGTGCTATCATACTTATCATTAACAGTATTATTATCTGATGCTATTTCATTTATTGAGTACACAACATCTGTCGGGAACTCAGGTTCACCGTATTTTGCATATAATTCATTATAATTAGGTTCTTCTTTTTTTATCTCGCAGAGAATAGAAAAATTGTCATAAACCTTTGTGTTCATATCAGCAGGAACATTGTTTACATACACCTTTCCGCTATAGATAATGTCCATAAATTCAAATACCTGTTTCAATATATAATAATCAAGGAACCATATGTCATCACCATCTTTTATATCATAAAATCCTGAAACAAGTTCACCATTTACCGCAACATATCTTGGGCAGACAACTTCCTTATTATTAAATGTAAATTTAATAGTCGATTTATACTCTGGAATATCCTCTATCTCCAAAACAGCATCTTCTCCAACCGTTGACGGCTTTATATCGATTTTTGCATTTTGAATAACCGGTGTATTTATCCCTGCTTCGGCACCGTTCATCTTTATCACGCAGGCTTCTCCATGCTTTCCACGAGCCATACGCTTCTCACCGTTCACATTGTAAATAATGCTTTTTCCCCGTTTAGGGAAAAGATCCTCATTTGGAAATCCGATGCTCATAGCAGCATCTATAATTGCCAGCTTACCATTATCATACAACTTGACTCTCTCATCATTTATATTCACAAATATAAAGTTATTTCGCTGTTCATAATAATTAAGACAGATTCCGACCGGAGTCACAAGAAGTGAATCAACCTTTATATCGTCCTGCATGAATTTAATATTTCCCATAACTTCTGAACCCCTGAGTGCAACTCTTTCTTTCGGAAGTTCAAGAAACTCAGCAAGGCTTTCCACAAAGCCTCTGATTTTTCCACCGCCGCCTACTACAAAGACCGCACTGACTGACTTTCCACCGTTAAGTTCTATAATCTTACCAGCAATGCTCTTTGTAATTGACTGCACAGCATCTTTCACCACATCCGCTATCTCATCAGATGAAATCTTATATGGCAGTCCCATTATATCGTTAAATTCAACTTCTTCCTGCTCGGTACTCTTGCATTTAAGGGCATCTGCCTCATTAAAATCCGTCAGATAATGTTTTGCAAGGCACTCCGTTATCTCATCGCCGGCACTTGGAATCATGCCATATGCAATAATGCTTCCATCCTTTGTAATGGAAATATCGGATGTTCCTGCTCCTACATCGACAAGTGCGATATTTAATAATCGAAACCTCTCAGGTATTGCAACATTTATAGCGGCTATTGGCTCCAATGTAAGATTTGCAACATATAATCCGGCTCTCTCAACAGCAGCATAAAGTCCGTCAACTACTTCATCAGGAAGGAATGTTGCAATAATCTCACAAGAAATCTTATTACATTTATGTCCCTCAAGATTTGTTATCGCATATCCGTTCTGATAATAATGTTTTACTGAGTAACCGACACAATAAAATTTTATATCATCACTATTTTGTTCTTCCCTAAGCTTTTCATAAGCATTTTCTACACCGAGCATATCAAGTGTATATATTTTCTCAGTCGTGACAACCGTTTCTGAATTAAAATCTATCTCTGCCTCTGCCTCAACAGTCTTGAGCACTCGACCGGCGGCTGCTATACACACATCTTTGTATGTACGCCCGGTCATATACTCAAGTCTGTCACGGATTTCACTGATAGTAGATGCAACCATGTTTATATCATGTATCTGTCCATCCATCATGGCTCTTGTTTCATGTTCTTTTGATGTCTGTGCAACTACGGTAAATCCCTTTGTATCTCTGTAACCTATCGTTCCAACAATACTTCTCGTTCCTATATCAAGACCAAAAACGAGCTGCTCCGGGACACCTTCCATATTTACCTTTTTTACCTCGACATTTTCTGTCTCATCTATCACTATGGAACCCCCTTAATTATCACAATTATCAATATTTTACCAAATAAACAGACATAATACAAGTCTTAAACTCATCCCTTTGCCACACAAAAAGTAACAGTTCATCCTTTTATTATCCACACTATAAATGTGTATGATTACCTTTTTATTTAACCTTTACCGTAACTAATTCTGCTTTTTCAAGTGATGCACAATATACGACTATCGTAACTTTTCCTTTCTTTTTAGCGTGTATCATACCTGTTTCGTCAACCTGCACAACTTTCTTATTTGAAGATACATAAATTATATTAGGATTGTAGGCATTCTTAGGTAATAATGATACTTTGATTCTTGCATATTTTCCTTTTTTCAATGTAATTTTATTTTTAGCCACATTAAAATCGTTAAGTCCTGTAATTTTATCCCATAATACGATATGAATCTTACAACGCACTGCTTTTAAACCTTTTACCTTGGCTGTCACCGTGCAGACTCCCGGTTTTTCTGTGACAACATGAATCGTACCACTTTCATCTACCGTAACAATTTTCTCATCTGACGATTTCCATTTGATGCCCGATATGACAGCTCCAAATGGCTGAATTCCATATTTCATACTATAATCATCATATGGTGAAAGATATATATCATTGTATTGGAATATAAACTTTTTGACAGTATTTGCCTTAGTTTTCTTTTTCCACTTTGCATATAATGTCACTTTCTTATCTGTCAATGTTGTTAAATCATTCTTATCAAACTTAATCTCATATGTTTTTTTGCCCGCTTTTTGTTTATAGTACCATCCACAAAAACTATATCCCTTCTTAGTCGGTTCTTTAGGCAGTTCAACTCCAATGTCAAATATATAATCTACCGTTGCATATGTTTTTCCATTTACCATAAATATAAACTGTCTGCTTGCACAATAATCATTTATTGAAGAAATATTTTTGTCTATCCAGTCTATTCTCTCACGAATCCACTGTTTTAATCTCTGTTCCTCAGAATCATATGTTATCTTTGCCATATTTTCTGTTGTTTTTCCAATATTCTCATCAATCTTCATGTCATTCACAATATCTTTCAACACATCGTTATATTCCAGTATATCATCCTGTGAATACATTTTGTTGACATAATAATTCGCTTTTTGTGAAGCATATTGTTTTTGCGAATATGTATCTATGATTCCTCCGTCCTTTATTCCATCCAACAGTTTTTCTTTTATATAAGGCCATCTTGCCACAAATTTTTTTCTAAATTTTTCATTAGCAAACAACTTTGTAAACCATGCATTTCTATCAAGATTTAAACCTTCAACGCTGTTAGATGTATATTCTGTTGCTCCCCATGCAACATAATCAAAATCCCATAATGGTCCCCAGTATAGTTTTCCATCTCTTTTTTTATATAGGTATGTACTTCCTGATATAAACGCATCACCATTTAACGAAAATTCCTGTACCCAGTAATAGTCTATCGCTGAATCAACATCCATGTAATCTTCATAAGAAACTCCCTTACTGTCTTTAAATCCCTTTCCATATATGGCCGCCTCCGTCTGTTTAAGATAATCTGATATATAGTTATACTGTTCAAGATTTGTATAATCTTCAAAATCAGGACTTTCTATTGCAAATGCCATTCCTTTATCCGTTGTTATATTCATCCTATCATCTGCCTTTTCACATGAGAGAAGATAACCGCCTGTTATCGCAGAGCCGCTTGTTACAGCCTTTGATTCATCATCAGCAGACAAATCATCAATATTTACCCTGTTTTTTCCGACGCGTACCTGCTCAGACAGATAATAACTACCAAGATATTTTCCGTTCATAACGACATTTACAAACTCACATTTCGGAGTATATTCAAGTCCGAGCACATTCCCAAGCCAATATGTAAATTTGTTTCTGAGCATTGATATGTCATAATAATTTGCGAGAAGTATCCAGTGTTTGTCAGAACCCATTCCTAACAAATCAGCCTTTTTGTCAAGTTTTAATTTGTATGGTTTTTTGTCAGGTCCCCAGGTTGAATTACCTCTGCCCCTTATATAATCAAGCTCATAAGTCTTTGTAGAAAGTTTCTTATCGGTATATTCTGATTTATACCCTTTAGGAATATCAACAGTCATATTTCCATAACACTCTGTCTGGTGATTTGGATCACCGTTCATTGCAGCTATCGGTGTCTTTGATTCATCAATATCAAGATCGACCATCGGAATATCTTCATCCAATACAAATGTATATTTTAATAATATTTTCAGACTCTTGCCTTTATATTCATTTCCATTATTATCCGTAAATTTAAAATATATTTTATGTTTTCCCTTTATCTCATCGGATATTTTTATACATCTATTGTCATCTGTACTCCACGCATTTTTCCTGTTTTGTCTTGTCAGCTTAACTTTTGCAAAACTCTTTGTCGAATCATCTAAATATAAAGAAAGCGTCACATCTCTTTTTCTCTCAGATGTACCTGAAAAAACAAGATATCCGCTTTTATCAGAAAAATCTATCTCTTTTGAAAGCATAAATCTGGCATTTTCAATTTCTTCGGTTTTTCCATCAACAAACAAGCCGTCTGTCTTGTTATCTTTCGACAAAGTCACTTTAGAATTGTCTGTACTAAACTCTTTTGAGTCATAAAGCTCCGTAAAATCAACTTTTTCTCCGGTTTTAATATAATTTTCCCCAGCCTTTGCATAATGTGATACGAAAAATACACTTACAACTGCTAACGCCGTCGTAATCCCTCTTGTTAAAATTTTTCTTTTTTTCATAAAAAAACACTCCTTTCAGATACAGATGCTGATTAGGCGGCTATGAAACATAAACAGCCCCTCGTTAAGGATATGTTAGCATAGACACATTTTTGACACAATATATCTGAAAGAAATGTAATTAATTCTTAAGTATTAACTTCCATAATAGCGTTATATATTTTCTATCTGCCAGTCGATTGGCTCTACTCCGTTCTCTTTAAGAAATTCATTTGTCTGACTGAAATGCCTGCATCCGTAAAATCCTCTGTAAGCTGAAAGCGGACTTGGATGCGGTGCTTTTAATATTAGATGTTTCGGATTTGTAAGCATAGGAATCTTACTCTGTGCAGGTCTGCCCCACAAAAGATATACTATAGGTCTGTCCTGCTCATTTACCGCATTTATGACAGCATCGGTAAAATGTTCCCATCCTTTATTCTGGTGTGAATTTGCCTGGTGAGCCCTTACCGTAAGCACCGTGTTTAACATAAGCACCCCCTGATCCGCCCATTTTTTGAGGTAACCGTTGTTTGGTATATAACAGCCGAGATCGTCATGCAATTCCTTGTATATATTTTGAAGCGACGGCGGTATCTCCTTCTGACTCGGCGGCACTGAAAAGCTAAGTCCGTGTGCCTGATTTACATTGTGATACGGGTCCTGTCCCAAAATCACTACTTTCACTTTTGACAATGGGGTAAAATGAAACGCATTGAATATATCATCTGCCGGTGGATATACAACAACTCTGCTGTACTCAGTCTTAACAAACTCGAACAAATCTTTATAATATGTTTTCGCAAACTCCGGCTTTAAAGCCGGAAGCCAGTCATTATCAATCATTCCCATAACTTTCTTCCTCTTTTCTGTAAATATGTTTAGAGTCTGACACTTATACCCTCTTCTCTAAGATACTTTTTCACCTCATTTATCTCAAGTTCTTTGTAGTGGAAAAGTGATGCTGCAAGCACTGCATCTGCATTTCCCTCTGTAAACGCTTCTTTAAAATGTTCAAGTTTTCCTGCTCCGCCTGATGCGATTACAGGTATATTTACATTGTCAGAAACAGTTCTTGTAAGTTCAATATCATATCCGTCTTTTGTTCCATCACAATCCATACTTGTGAGCAATATCTCACCGGCACCAAGTTCATACGCTTTCATCGCCCACTCAATAGCATCTATCCCCATATCAACACGACCACCGTTCTTAAAGATGTTCCATCCTTTGCCATCCTCTCTCCTTTTCGCATCAATGGCAACGACAACACACTGACTTCCAAATTTCATAGCCGCTTCAGATATAAGTTCAGGATTTAATATTGCAGCAGAATTTACGGCAACCTTGTCAGCCCCCTCTCTTAAAACAGCCTTAAAATCATCAACTGTCCTTATACCACCACCGACTGTAAATGGAATAAACACCGTTTCCGCTACTCTCCTTACCATATCTATCTTAGTCGCTCTCGCATCAGAAGATGCCGTTATATCAAGAAATACAAGTTCGTCTGCACCCGCTTTCCCATAAGCAGCACCAACAGTAACCGGGTCACCCGCATCTTTAAGATCAACAAAATTTACACCTTTAACAACTCTGCCGTTATTTACATCCAAACATGGAATTATTCTCTTTGTAAACATATATCTACCAAGCCTTTCCTTTGCTGCCTAATCACACCTGTAGTGCAACAGACCACTTTCTTTTCTGTTTCCAATTTCTGCACGATTTAATTTTTTAAACAACTATTTTTACACAACTAAGTATATAATGCTGCCTTGAATTTTTGCATTTACATTACCGTCTGTTTTAACTATCGCATCACATTTTATAATTCACAAAAATTCTTTAATATCTGCAATCCGACATCACCGCTTTTTTCCGGATGAAACTGGCAGGCAAATATATTGCCATGCTCAACAGATGCATGAATGTGTGTTATGTAATCGGTAGTTGCTGCTACATCGTTTTCATTTTCTGCCTGAAGATAATATGAATGAACAAAGTAAACATATGAATTGTCAGAAACACCTTTGAAAAGTCTGCTCCCATCTTTTATCTTAATTGAATTCCATCCCATGTGAGGAATTTTGTACCCATCTTTTTCTGGAAATTTGACTATCTTTCCCGGAATAAGTCCAAGACCTTTTACGCCCGGTCCCTCCTCACTGCTCTCAAACATAAGCTGAAGTCCGAGACATATTCCTAAAAACGGTTTATTTTCTTTAACTATCTCATGTATTACCTCAACAAGACCAAATTTATTAAGTTTCTCCATCGCATCACCGAAAGCACCCACTCCCGGCAAGATAACTTTATCCGCTTTAAGAAGTTCATTTCTGTCTCTTGTGACTACACACTCCTCACCGAGATATAACAAAGCTTTCTCAACACTCTTAAGATTTCCTGCATCATAATCAATAATTGCTATCATTCTGTATATCACCTCTGCTGTCATTATTTTGTATGTTAAAAGTGTACCACATACGGGTGGTGTTGTCGATATGATAATTTCTGTACGATAAAGAAATACTTTTGACTATGTTCTCTGCTTTTTCAAACAAAAAAACTCACCGACTTTTTTATACCAGTGAGTTTTTATTTATTTACTTAGCTGCAATAGCATTAACTTTGCTTGTATATTCACTGCTGCCTAAGCTAAGAATATCATATGACTGTGACTTTGACAGACCAAATTCATCTGACAAAATATCAAGTATCTTATCATAAACACTCGCAAGGTCGTTTTCTATCTCAAGGTCATATGCAGTCTTTTTATTTGCATCATATTTCTTAAGTCCCATAAGAAGAGCGTCCAATGCTTCAGGATATTTTTTGACATTTTCATAGTTCTGATAGGAATCAAGAGCATGTTGAACTTTCATAACAGTCACAATCTTTTTATACTGCTCAGGATTTTTTTCCTTCATGTTTGTCCCTACAGCAGATTCATATGCCTGCGAATATCTGTGCATTTCAAAGTAATTTGTAGCTTTCTTCTTATCCAAACCGCTTCCAAAACTGTTTGTACCGATAATTATTCCGGCGAGTATTATAACTCCAAATACAGCTACTATTGAAACTCCAACCTTGTTAAGTTTTCCTACTACTTCATTTGCAGCAGCTTCTCTTTCGGCTTCTTTCTGTGCCTGTTTTTCCGCTTTCTTTGCTGCTTTTTCCTCCGCTTTTTTCGCTTTTGCTGCAGCTTTCGCCTCTGCCTTTTCAGCCTTCAGCTTTTCTTTTTCTTCCTTTTGCTTTGCTTTCTCAGCAGCCTTTTCTTCTTTTACTTTTTCGGCTTCTTCTTTTTTAGCAGCCTCTTCTTCTTCCTGTTTTTTCTCTGCTTCCGCTATCTCATCCGTGACTACATTTCCAAAAACTTTTTTGAAAATGCTCTGTTTTTCACCATCATCTTCCTTTTCTTCATTCTGAGGGAGTATATTGGATATGTCCTCCTCTTCTTGCATAGGTATATCAGGAATCTCTGATATATCAGGAATTTCTTCATTTGAAACGCTGTCAAGGCTTATAACATCATCAGATGTTGAGTCATCACTAAGCATCCCCAACAAATCAGACAGATCATCCGCTTTCTGTCCATCACCTGCATCTGATCCACTATTCTCCTTCGACTGTTCTTCCGACTCATCACCTATAGAACCATTTTTATCAAAATTGTCCAAAAGACCTCCGAGCATATCATCTATAGAACCTGATTCGTCATCAGCTGTTCCATCTTCTGTAAGTGACATTATGTCATTATCAGACTGTTCCTCGTCTGCTCCGTCCTCTGAGAGCGACATTATATCTGCATCTGACTGTTCCTCATCTGCTCCGTCCTCTGAAAGCGACATTATATCTGCATCTGACTGTTCTTCATCTGCCCCATCTTCTGAGAGCGACATTATATCTGCGTCTGACTGTTCTTCATCTGCTCCGTCCTCTGAGAGTGACATTATATCTGCACCCGACTGTTCAGCTTCTGCATCTGATTGAGTTTCTATCTCAGCATCTTTTTCTGTTGCAATATCTTCTGATACCTGCGGTTCTTCGACAGTACTATCATCCGCCGCATTATTATCGTCATCTTTTATCTCCGGATATGTAGTTTTTATATCTGACCCGTCAGATAATTCCGATGCTATTCCATCGTCTTCTGAAAAATCTATGTCAGGAAGTGGTATATCAATATCGTCTTCTGACTCATCCTGATGTCCTGACTCATCAAAATCAATAGTTGAAGCTACATCCGAAACTCCTGACAGATCGTCCATATTATCCAACTCATCTATCTGTGGTAATCCCTCAAGTGCTGAAAGATCATCATATTCTGCAAAATCTTCATCTCCTGAATTGTCGCCAATATCCAGATTATCTTCCTGTAAACCTTCCTTTTCAATATTATCTTCTTCTCTCAATCCAATTATCTCCTTGCTTGATTTACCTATTTGGTCTATTCATTTCCAACCAATTTGTCAATAGCAGCAACAAGCTGGCCGATTTCCGGTTTGGAAAGCTGTGCATCCGCACCGAGCTGTTCACCTTTTATCTTCATTTCCTGATTTACAAGTGATGAGAATATAACTACAGGTATATGATTCATATCACCATTTTCTTTAACCAGCTTGGTAAGACGATGACCATCCATCTGAGGCATCTCAATATCTGTTATAATACATGCTACTTTTGAATCAAGCTCACCACTTGCATTATATTCCTGAAGTTTATCCCAGCACTCCTTACCATTTGCTGTTGTTGTCAGATTTGTATATCCTGCCTGTTCAAGACAGTTTACTATCATCTTGCTAAGTAATTGTGAATCCTCTGCTATAAGTATAGGTGTTTCATTCCTTGTTCTATGTGGCATTCTCTCAACATCTGACATTCTAAGTCCCGTCTCAGGATTTATATCTGCTACGATTTTTTCAAAATCAAGAATGATTATAAGTTTTCCATCTATTCTGACAATTCCTGTTGCCATGCCCTCTCCACCTGTATTTACTGTTGAATCCGGCTTAACTATATCTGACCATGACACTCTGTGTATTCCCAAAACACCATTTACATGAAATGCCGTATTTAATTTATTGAAATTTGTAACTATATACATATCTCCTGTCGGTGTTTCAGGCTTTGGCAGATGAAGACACTCTGCAAGATCTATAATTGAGATAATCTCATCTCTCGGCATAAATATACCTTCTATGCGTGGATCAGCATTCGGTACAGGCGTAGGTGTCTGAAAAGAAATAATCTCCCTTATTTTTGCGACATTTATTCCATAGTAATTGTTTGCAACACGAAACTCTAATATTTCCAGTTCATTTGTTCCACTCTCTAATAAGATTCCTGTTTCCATATCCTTACCTCCAATATCTTTTCACATTTGTAAGTTTATTTATTTAATATTTACCTGTGCCATCATATCTTTGTTGGTTACTTCCAAAAGAACATTTTTCAACTTTGTACCCGAAGGAATTTCAAATACAAGTATCGAATTTACACTTTTTCCTCCAGCTACAGTTTTCTTTATAAAATGAATGTCCTCGTTTGCAATAGTTAAAAGCGGAGTGTCCATATCCTTACCATCAACATTCAAAACATATGAACTCTTATTTTTTGTCATATCAATCTTTTTGTTTTGTCCGGAAGTATTTTTAAATTTTATATTAACAACAAACAGCTTTTTACCCTTGTGTGCTGATATATCTGATACCCCCGTGCTGATAGCACTGTCATACTTATAACCGGTTACTTTTGCTTTAAATCCGGATAAATTCATGGCATCACTAAGTGATACCGACTTTTGCTGCGGCTCTGATGACTCCGTTGGGTTATCTGAATTTAAAGGTGTGACCGGCTGCATGGTACTACCTATCTCCGGCGAAGCTGTCGGTTTCGGAACTGCTGTCGGCTGTATCTGAGGAGTTGCCGTCGGTTCTTCCTGATAATTATCATTGTCTAACTTCATATTATATGTATAATTTTTATCACTCTTTAACAGACTATCTGCCATATACTCTGCTATCGCATTATTCTGATCTTCTGTCAATGTCTGAACACTCGCACATCCTGTCAGACAAACTGCCGTGGCTGCTGCCACAATGAACATCCCTTTTCTCATATTGTCCCTCCGTGCTTTATACACATTGCAAATGAGTATTCTTACTTACTGTCCACATTTTGCTGTGAACTGTAATGATTTTCCGTCATTACCACCCATTTTTCATCTTTTTATATAATACCACATTTGTGACATTATCGTCAACGAATATGTGCTCCATTATTAATTTTCTATATCAAGCTCAAACCAGAACTCTACTCCATCCTCATGATTGAGTACACCGCACTTTTGATTCATTGATTCCATTATTGCCTTTACGATTGACAAACCTATGCCGCTTCCACCGTACTCTCTTGTTCTCGCTTTATCTACTTTATAAAACTTTATCCATATTTTGTCGAGTTCCTCCTCCGGAATACATTTTCCGGTGTTAAAGACGCTGACTCTAACAACTTTATCCGTTTTTTTCAGGCTTACTTTTATTTTTTTCTCGCCATCAACATGATTTATCGCATTGCTGACATAATTCGTAACTACTTCTTCTATCATATATTCATCAGCCCAAACATAAATCTGCGGATAATCATCTATCTCTATCTGTGCCTCTTTTTGTTTTGCAAGAAGAATTGCTGAATTTATTACCGTCCTTACAACCTGAACAATATCAAAATGTTCAAAATTCACCTGGTTATTTCCAAACTCTATCTGATTTAATGTGAGAAGCTTCTTTACCATCTTATTCATTTTATCAGCCTCGTCCATTATAACTTCGCAATAAAATTCCCTGCTCTCACTGTCATCATTTATATTATCATAAAGACCTTCCGCATATCCCTGTATAAGTGCAATAGGTGTTTTAAGTTCATGTGATACATTTGATAGGAACTCTTTACGCATTTCGTCTATCTGTATCTTCTTTTCAATATCCTTTTGCAATTCATTGTTTGCTGTCTTTAATTCTGAAATCTTTTCTTCTAGATTTTCCGACAATGTATTTATGCTGCTGCCCAGTACACCTATCTCATCATGTTCTTTAACCGGATATCTTACTTCAAAATTAAAATCTGCCATCTTCCGTGCTATCTCTGTCAGTTTTCTGATTGGCTTCGTAAAATTATTTCCTATAAATACCATCAGAATCACACCGGATATTATAACACCAACACCGACATAAAGAAGAAATGAATTAAATATACCTATATTTTCTGCCATGCTCTGATAGTTCGTACTTACATATACAAAGGCTCCCGAATCAAGCTTGCCAAAAAGTTCAATATAATATGAACCTATCCTCTCATCAAGTACCTTATATACACAATACTCATTTTTTATGTCAATAAGATTACGCTTTTTATCCCTGACATAATAACTTTGTGAATCCTCAATACCAACAACATAATCTTTAGTTTTGTCTATAATGTTCTGCCTTTGAAATTCAGTAATAACTTTTTCACTTGGATAATCATATTGATAATATACTTTTCCAAAAAAATTGTTCAGTCTGAATATATACACACTGGATGTGTTATTCGCAGACATTATTTCAAGATTAAGCGTCGAATCGTCCGATAATCCTGTCGACTCTCCACTACTGTAATCCTTATCTTTATTTACTATTGAATTTGCTTCCTCATAGCATTCTTCAAGCATTGATACTTTGCTGTGCTGATAATAAGAGGGCAGAAAAACCCTGTTCATAAACCATATTGCCGCCAATGTAAATCCCAACATTCCTATCATTATCAATATAAGCTTAGTACGTATGGATTTAATCCCATAAAATCTTTTTTGTCTTTTCAGCTCCATACATGACACCTCCATTAAAAGCTATATTGCAAATTCCCTAAGACACTTCAAATTTGTATCCCATTCCCCAGATTGTCTTTATGTATTCCCCTTTTTCGCCAAGCTTACTACGCAATTTTTTTACATGGGTATCTATTGTCCTTGCATCTCCGAAATAATCATAATTCCAGACATTATTTAAAATGCGTTCTCTTGACAGTGCAACGCCTTGGTTTGTCACAAAATATGTAAGCAGTTCAAACTCTTTAAAGCTTAATTCAATTTGCTTTCCATCAATCTTAACCTCATGTGCAGACTGATTTATACAAATACCACCTACCTCTATATCTCCATCATCGAGAGCATTTGTTCTTCTTAGTATTGCCTCAACCCTTGCAACAAGAATCTTAGGACTAAATGGTTTTGAAATATATTCGTCTACGCCAAGTTCAAATCCAAGAAGTTCATCTTTTTCGTCACTTTTTGCCGTAAGCATTATTATAGGTACCTGAGAATATTTCCTTATTTCTCTTACAACTTCCCAGCCATCCATTTTAGGCATCATAACATCGAGCAGTATAAGTGCTATATCTTTATTTTCATAAAACTTATCTACAGCCTCTTCTCCGTCACCTGCTTCTAAAACATCGAAATTACTTTTAACTAAGAAGTCCTTGACAAGCTTTCTCATTCTCGCTTCATCATCAACAACCATAATTTTCAATTTTTCCATAATAACCCTCTTTTCTGCATATGTTTTTGATACCGGTAAAATTTTACCCTTACTTATTTTTCAATCTTTCTTCTTTTTCCTGTATCTCTTTTTCTCTCTTATCTAGTGCTTTTTCTTTATCACTTAAATCCTGCTCCCATTTTTCATACTTGTCGATTAATTCATTTTCCATATTTGATTTATAATCAGTGAAATATGTAAATACAGAATACTTTGACTTCACTGTTATGAATATGACTGCTATAAGCAATATGCATAAAAAAACAATAGCCATATTTTTTATTTTTTTTCCTGCTTTTTCCGCTTCATAAGCATTTTTATATTTCTCCACATTTTTTTCCAGCACATCTTTGTCCGTAATACTTTTCCCTGACATTTTTTCTTTAACTCTCGGCACAACCGGTACATATGCCAGTTGGTTTTCTTTAACTATTCCTGAAGAAAGAAGTCTTTTTCGCATATTTTCTATAAATTCAAGTCCAATAACCGTCTGAAACGACTTTTTTTCCACAGCTTTATTATATATTTTTAAGACTGCTTTCATATCAGACATATTTGAATTTGCGACAAGATATTCTATAGTTTCTTTTTCCTTGCATGCTCTCTCATAGTCTTTTCTTGTTGAAAACACAAATCCGTCAAGTATAAATCTTTTATCATCTCTCATACTTTATCCCCCATGTCTGCACACTATGCTTTTAAACTGTCAAACTTATCATTGTAAACAGTTTTAATTTTTTCCATATAATTATATCATAAATTTGTGTTTATCCGGTGATTATTTTGACAATTTCCTCAACTTTTGAAACAATATAATCGGCACCCGCATCTTCTAACTCACCTGATTTTGCAAAGCCATAATAAACACCAAGAACATCTATTCCACAATTATGTGCTCCTACTACATCATGTTTTCGGTCACCTACCATAAGCACTGATTCCTTTTCAGCATCCGTTATCCCAAGTCTTTTTAAAGTTTCCTCTATAACACTCTGTTTTGTATTTCTGACCGCATCAAATGTGCTTCCTGTTATTTCTTTAAAATATTTCTTCAGCCCGAAATGTTCAATAATCCTTTTTGCTGTCTCCTCTGGCTTAGATGTTGCTACTGCCAGTATATACCCGTTTTCTTTTAATGTCTTTAACATTTTTTCAATTCCATCATACGGCTCATTTTCAAAAAGTCCGGTAACATTATATCTCTCCCTGAACTTTGTCGTTGCCGCTTCTGCTTCTTTTTCTGACATTTTGCTTATTGTCATAAATCCTTCCGTAAGCGGCGGACCTATAAATTCAAGCAGTCTGTCAGTTTCAGGAATTTCCCATCTGGCTGCTTCTAATGCATATTTAACACAATTTGTTATTCCCTTACTTGAATCAGTAATTGTACCGTCAAGGTCGAATAAAATATATTTATACATAAATTTATACCTCATTTTGTTTTTTTTCAATACTTCATATAAAATAAAAAGAGCCCGGGAAGGCTCTTTTTATCGGATAACTCGTGTTATCCAGCGTATAATAGGGTGGGAGTAGAAAGTTTTCACTTTCTGAAACAAAATTATAATCATTAAATATGTCTAAATTATGTCTAAATTGTTAATATGTCGTTCATATTTTAGTTTTTATTAAATTATTTTTATATTTGTTGTTAAATTGTATAAAATCAACCAAAAATGTGTACTACTCAACATTTTTTGATTGATTTTTGTTAAAAATTGTGCAATACTGTTTTAGGAATGTTTTACAATTTTTGTGTATCTTTAATATATATTTTGGGATATTTACATAGATATACATTATATTTAATCTTTTACCGGATACAAACATTCAAAATATTATATATTTATTCAGGAGGTTTTTTTACAATGGCGTTAAAAAATCAGTATCTTATTGACTTACTTGAAACAGTAAAAAAGAGAAATGCAGGCGAGCCTGAATTTATCCAGGCAGTTATGGAAGTATTTACTTCACTTGAACCTGTTGTTGAAAAAAGACCTGACTTAGTAGAAGCAGGTGTATTTGAAAGAATCGTTGAGCCTGAAAGACAGATCATTTTCCGTGTACCTTGGGTAGATGACAATGGTAAAGTACAGGTAAACAGAGGTTTCCGTATCCAGTTCAACTCTGCTATCGGACCATACAAGGGAGGTCTTAGACTTCATCCTTCAGTTTACAGTGGTATCATTAAATTCTTAGGTTTTGAGCAGATCTTCAAAAACTCACTTACAACACTCCCTATGGGTGGTGGTAAAGGTGGTTCCGACTTCAATCCTAAGGGTAAGAGCGATGGAGAAGTTATGCGTTTCTGCCAAAGCTTCATGACAGAACTTTGCAAACATATCGGTCCTGACTGTGATGTTCCTGCTGGTGATATCGGAACAGGTGCAAGAGAAATCGGTTATATGTTTGGACAGTACAAGAGACTCCGCAATGAGTGGTCTGGTGTTCTTACAGGAAAAGGACTTACATACGGTGGTTCTTTAGCACGTACAGAAGCAACAGGATTTGGTCTTTGCTATTTCACAAATGAAATGCTCAAGGCTAATGGTAAGAGTTTCAAGGATCAGACAGTTGTTATCTCAGGTTCAGGTAATGTAGCTATCTATGCTACAAAGAAAGCTACAGAATTTGGTGCAAAAGTTGTTGCTTTATCTGATTCAAACGGATATGTTTATGATCCTGATGGAATCGAGCTTGAAATAGTTCAGCAGATTAAAGAAGTTGAAAGAGGACGTATCAAAGAGTATGTTGACAGAACATCCCACAAGAATGCTACATATACAGAAGGATGCAAGGGTATCTGGAGCATTAAGTGTGATATCGCACTTCCATGTGCTACTCAGAATGAGATTGATGGCGAAAGTGCAAAACTCTTAGCTGAAAACGGATGCTACGCAGTATCTGAGGGTGCTAATATGCCTTCTACTCCTGAAGCTATTGATGTTTATTTTGCAAACAATATGCTTTATGGACCAGCTAAAGCTGCAAATGCAGGTGGTGTTGCAACATCAGGTCTTGAGATGAGCCAGAACTCTGAGAGACTTTCATGGACATTTGAAGAAGTGGACAGTAAACTTCACAACATCATGAAGGAAATCTTCAAGTCTTGTGACGAAGCTGCTAAAGAATTTGGTATGCCTGGTAACTACATGGCAGGTGCTAATATTGCCGGATTCCTTAAAGTCGCTGAAGCAATGAAGGCTCAGGGATGCTGCTAATCATTTAGCTTTTCTCATATATTAATATAAAAAAACAAGCTCCTCATTATAAATATTGAGGGGCTTGTTTTTTTATTACATGAGCAATTATCCTATTTATATTTATTTTTTTCTCTTTACATTTCATTCTATACTTCTTTTTCTCTATTTATTTTTTACTTACATTTTGTTCTATTTTTATTTTCATCTTTACTTGTCATTTTATTTTTTTAACTTACCACTTATCTTTGATGTGATTAAGATAGTGCATCCTGTCTTTCTCATACTTAGCTTTTGTTTCCTTATCTCTTGCCTGCTTTGATATGGCAAATTTTCTCCGCTGTGCTTCTTCATTTTTAAAAATATTCATAATCCCTTTACTTGTATCTTCGATACATTCTTTGCAATATCTCCCTATCGGAAAAAGTGCACCGCACCTCTCGCATCTTGCCGCCTCTTTTAATTCCCCAGGCATTTCAAGTCTGCCTTTCTCAAGAAGCATATCTATTACTTCAAGTTTTACCCCAGTCTCCACTGAAATCTCAACTGCTGGTGCCGGACCATTTTCATCAATATATTTTTTTATCAATCCAAAATCATCATAATAATCTATGTGACATCTTTGACATACATATCTTCCACTTCCTTTAAAATACAATCTTGCTCCACATCTTTCACATTTTGTCGGAATATTCTTTTCTATTTGTTCCAATATATCGTCTCTGTCGTATCCCATTTTTTGCGCTCCCTTGTAAACTTTAATCGTCAAACGGATTCGTGGCATCTACACCGACTGCTCTTATAGCACAGTCAGATACACTTGTAAATTTTAATTGTCTAACGGATTCGTGGCATCTACACTGACTACTCTTATAGCACAGTCAGATACACTTATAAACTTTAATTATCTAATGGATATTTATTGTACGCTTACACATCTAAATAGCTCTCATTTTTAAGCCTGTCTAGTATATAATTGACCGTATCCCCGCAGAATTTAAGTATGCTGTTATAATCAAGGAATCTACTATTTTCTTCAATATGTTTTTCTTCAAAAAAATACTTTATTATCCATCTGCGGCTCTTGTCAAGCTCCTCTTTTGTTATCATATTTTTTATATAATAATCTCTAGTTTCTCTCAATATCTTTTCTGCCTCTGAAAGCTCCGGCATCTCTTTAACAAGTTTAAAATCAACAAGATCCGTATCCTTGTTAAAATACACAAAAGTTTCTCTATCACGCTCTGTCAGACCTATTTTACTTATATTTTGAAAATATTTTGGTCTTTCGTATAAAATAAACCTTTTGTCTGTCATCATGTGAGTAATATAACCAAGATATAGTCCTGATGCCACTCTTTCATCCTCGCAATGCTCTCTCCAAAAGTCAGCCATTCTTTTTTCAAACAACTTTATCGTTCCGTTTTTCCCAAAATCACCATCGGGTATTCCATCCCTAAAATGTGTATGAAGCTTCATGTTCCTCTCATAATTTTTTCTTTCCATTATCCCATCAGGACATATGTTACCCGCAATAAACATATTTTTATCAAAATGAATATTGCTGCCGTCTGCCAATCTTATCTTATAACCATTTTTTTTGATATTTTCAGCAATCCTGACTGCGATAACAAGATGAATCATCGTTCCTGCCATTGTCATTCATCCTTCCTTCTTATTAATGCTATTGATTTCCATTTATTAACACATAGTCATATGGACATTCGCACTCCACTATTCTACTTGCTCATAACACTATTTGGTTATTTACTTAGCATCACTGATGTTATTATCTATCCTCCTAAACACCGTGTCAATGTTTTATCTTCTCAACATACGCTCTATCAATGCTCCTCCATTCTCATTAAGCCACTTTCTATAATTTCGGTAATCAGGCATATACCTTTCAACTTCCATCCAAAATTTTTTGGAATGGTTCATCTGCTTTAAATGACAAAGCTCATGCACGACTACATAATCCAGCACCTTGTCAGGCATGAGCATTAATAGACAATTAAAATTCAAATTTCCTTTATTGCTACAGCTTCCCCATCTTGTTTTTTGGTTTCTTATCGTAATCCTGCCATAAGTTACTCCCATTATCTCTGCATAATATTTTACTTTGTCAGGAATTACCGACAATGCTTTTTGACATAATTTCTCTATATCTGCATTTGTAAGTGCCGGTTCTTTTTTCTGCTTTTTATTTTCTTCTGCCTTAAAATACATCTGTACAAGGTGCTTCTTTATCCAATTCTGTTTCTCCTCAACAAATTTCATGATTTCATTTTGAGGTATTTTCTCAGGGGCTCTCACAACAACTCTCATATCCGGTCTTATTTCTATTGCAAGCGTTTTTCTTTTACTTCTTATTACTTCTATATGTGTTTTATCATCTAAATCCATTTTTTATATTTGTTCTCCATCTCCAGCATAAGCATATTATTGATAGTTTTTTTTATAACAAAAAAAGCCCTGATAATATCAATATTTTCAAGACTTTCCATTTAAGCTGAAAATGGGACTCGAACCCACGACCCCTTCATTACGAGTGAAGTGCTCT
>ERZ650918.641-NODE-641-length-37024-cov-13.228029_pt1 | contig 37024 bp, 35 predicted proteins | sample MGYA00514758_ERZ650918 | MGnify/ENA metagenome assembly ERZ650918 | reverse complement strand
TGTTCAACGTCATCATGGGCGAGCGCTACAAGATGGTCACCAAGGAGTTCAAGGGTCTGGTCCACGGCGACTACGGCAAAACTCCCGCTCCCATCAAGCCCGAGTTCACCAAGAAGATCCTTGGCGACGAGCAGCCCATTACCTGCCGCTTTGCCGACACGCTGGCGCCCGAGATGGACAAGCTGAAGGCCGAAGCTGCCAAGTGGGCAACGCAGGAAGAGGACGTGCTGACCTACGCAATGTTCCCGCAGGTTGCTCCCAAGTTCTTCGATAAGCGCAATGCCAAAAAGCAGGGCGTGGACGGCGATCATGTGGACTACACCAACCAGTCTCATCCTGTCTGATAAATAAATCCCTTTCAAGGCTGCTGCACAAAATGCTGTGCAGCAGCCTTTTTTGCGTATCCGGCAAAGGCACAAGACGTACTCTGTCGGGTAATCCCGGAAAAACTTCTGCATACACATTGACTTGCCGCCCAATACCTTTTATAATGTTTGGTATAGCCGTACAATACAACAAATGATGTGGAGGAAAATGCTATGCGAAGCATCCCGGAGCAGCGCATTGCTGAGTTTCAGGAGCAGGACTATCAACTGTATTTTGGCATTTCAAAGCTGGAATTTGACCGGATGCTCAAGGCTCTGCATGAGGCTTACCGTCAGGAGCATAAGCGCAAGACCCGCTTTACCAAGATCTCCATGATGGATAAACTCATCCTGACCCTGATCTATCGCTACGAGTACCGCACGATGGAAAGCATTGCCAAGGAATACGAGGTTTCTCTGGATACCATTGCCGACAACATCCATTGGGTGGAGCGCACGCTGCTCAATGCAGATATCCTGCAAACCAGTGTGACCTGCGTTTATAAGACGAACTGATGTTATGACCCTGCGTGAAAACGCGGGGTTATATTTTTTACAAGGGGAAAACTTCTGGAAAAGCGGTAACTGCCGCAGCCATGTTGTTTTGGCTGCGCAGCAGTAAAAATGAAAACTGTGTTTTTTGCACGGATGCAGTCTGCACCTTGAATTTTTCAGAAAAGAATAGTAAAATGATGCTATATGTATCGTAACATGGGCTTGTGTGCCCAAAGCGGATACCTATACAGAAAAACCGAAGTTAAACCGCAAAAGAATAGGAGCTAGTATGATCTTAAGCATGACCGGTTTCGGCAGGGGAACTGCCGTGCTCAATGGCCGTGAGATCACTGTGGAACTGCGCAGCGTGAACTCCCGCTATTTCGAGTATTCCTCCCGCATCCCGCGCACCTGCAGTTCTCTGGACAGCCGCCTGAAAAAGCAGCTCAACCAGCGGATCTCCCGCGGCAAGGTAGAGCTTAGCATGACCGTCCAGAACGTGGACGCAGCGGATACCGTGGTCGCCGTCAACATGGAGCTTGCCCGCAGCTATCAGCAGGCCATGCGGGACCTGTCCGAGCAGCTGGGGGTCAAAAATGATGTGTCCACCGCCGTTCTGACCCGCTTCCCGGATGTGCTGACCACCCGCCACGCCGATGTGGACGAGGAGCAGCTGTGGCAGGATGTGTCTGCCGTCACCGCGCAGGCGCTGGATCGCTTTGTGGAGATGCGTGCCGCCGAGGGCGCCAAGATGAAGGCAGACGTGGAAAGCCGTCTTGTGTTTCTGGAACAGTGCGTTGGCAAAGTGGAGAGCCTGAGTGCAGGCCGGGTAGAGAACTACACCAACCGCCTGTACGAGAAACTCAAGGTCATCCTGCAGGATCGCGACATCGATGACGCCCGTGTGCTGACCGAAGCCGCCATCTTTGGCGATAAGACTGCCGTGGATGAAGAAACTGTCCGTCTGCGCAGCCACATTGCACAGTACCGCGATATCCTGCAGCTGGACGAGCCCGTGGGCCGCAAGCTGGACTTCCTGACGCAAGAGCTGAACCGCGAGACCAATACCATCGGCTCCAAGTGTCAGGATCTGGATATCACCCGTATTGTGGTGGATATGAAGGCGGAGATCGAAAAAATCCGCGAGCAGATCCAGAATCTGGAATAATATGTTGTGGAGGAGCCTATGAAACTCATCAACATCGGCTTTGGCAATATGGTCAGTGCGGGGCGTGTGGTGGCAGTCGTCAGCCCGGACTCCGCACCGGTCAAACGTCTGGTGAAGGAAGCACGCGAGCGGGGGATGCTGATCGACGCCTCTTACGGCCGCAGCACCCGGGCTGTGCTTATCATGGACTCCGATCATGTCGTGCTGTCTGCCCTTCAGCCCGAAACGGTGGCAAGCCGCGCCGCCGGGCAGGAGGGTAGAGCATCAATGGAGGAAGAAACATCTCATGGCGAATGATAAATTTCTGTTTGTAGTTTCCGGTGCAGCCGGTACTGGTAAGGACAGCGTGGTCAAGGCACTGCGCGAGGCACACCCCGAGATCGAAAAGACTGTCTCTGCCACCACACGCGCCCCGCGCCCCGGCGAGCAGGAGGGTGTGGACTACTACTACCGCACCCGCGAGCAGTTCCAGCAACTGCTGGAAAACGATCAGGTGGTGGAGCACAACTTCTATAACGGCAACTACTACGGCACCCTGAAGTCTGAGGTGGAAAAGCGGCTGGAGGCTGGTAAGGTGGTCGTGCTGGTCATTGACGTGCACGGCGCTGCCAATATCCGCCGGATGTTCCCGGGCGCTACCACCGTGTTCCTGCTGCCGCCCTCTGTGGAGGAGCTGGAGCATCGCCTGCGCGGCCGCGGCACCGAGACTGAGGAAAGCATTCAGGAGCGTCTCGCCACCGCCCGGCAGGAGCTGGCCGAGCAGGATAAGTTTACCGTAAAGCTGGTCAACAACCAGATCGAGCCCTGCGCTGCAGAGCTTTATCAGGTCATCTGTCAGCGCGCCGGGCTGCAGGGCTGAAAAATCAAGCGTTGAAGGAGTTGGACGAATGCCCAAAACGGTAGGCGTTGCCGTCAGCAATGCGACCTTCCATTTTGATAAGCTGTATACCTACGCCGTTCTGCCGGAGCACCAGAATGTGGTGCGTCTGGGCAGCATGGTACTGGTACCCTTCGGCAAGGGTAGCCGCGCCCGCATGGGTGTGGTACTGGCCTGCGATGCCGAGCCGGAGCACTCCAAGCTGAAATATCTGTTTGACGTAGCCCCGGCTTCGGCCTGCTTGACCCCGGAGCTGCTGCGGCTGGTGTATTTTTTAAAGGAACGCACCTTCTGCACCTACTACGAGGCCGTCAAGGCGGTCATTCCGTATGGTGCGCAGTATAAGCCCGCCGTGGCGGCAGACGGTGTGACCCCGGTGCTGCAAAAGCAGCTTACCCGTCACACCGAAAATGCCTATAAGCTTGTGGGCACTCTGCCGCAAAAGCCAAAGCCTACGGCAAAACAGCTGGCGGCGGTGGCGCTGCTGAGCGGCGGCCCTCGCACCCTGAACGAACTGGAGGATAAGGGCATCAGCCGCGCGGTGCTGGATAACCTGTGCACCAAGGGTGTGCTGGAATGCAGCAAGGTGAATAAGTCCATCGACCTGTACGCCTCCATCCCGCTGCGTAACGACCCCATCACCCTCACAGAGCAGCAGCAGGCCGCTTACGACACGCTGCTGCCTAAGCTAGAAGATACCGCACCCCATTCGGCGCTGTTGTACGGTGTTACCGGCAGCGGCAAGACGCTGGTGTTTTTAAAGTTGATTTCCCGCTGTCTGGAACTTGGCCGCAAGGCGCTGGTGCTGGTGCCGGAGATCAGCCTGACCCCGCAGATGATCCTGCGACTCAAGGGGCAGTTCGGCCGCCGGGTGGCGGTGCAGCACTCCGCGCTCAACCATACCGAGCGTCTGCTGCAATGGCAGATGATTCAGGACGGCGGTGCAGATATCGTGGTCGGCACCCGCAGCGCAGTGTTTTCGCCGTTGGAAAACATCGGCCTTATCATCATTGACGAGGAGCAGGAGCACACCTACCGGTCGGAATCCGCACCACGCTACTCTGCCCACGAGGTCGCCCGGCAGCGTGCCGCCGAAAACGGCGCCCTGCTGCTTCTGGCCAGTGCCACCCCCAGCACCGAGAGCTTCTACGCTGCACAGAACGGACGCACCCAGCTGGTGCGCCTGACCAAGCGCTACGGCGGCAACCCGCTGCCCAGCGTGCAGATCGTGGATATGCGGGCAGAGCTGGCAGCAGGCAATCCCCGCGAGATCAGCCTTGCGCTGGAGGATGCCATCCGCCGCAATCTTGAGGCAGAAAAGCAGACCATTCTTCTGCTCAACCGCCGGGGCTACCAGACCATTGCCCAGTGCGAGGACTGCCGCGAGGTGCTCAAGTGCCCCAAGTGCAGCGTGCCCATGGTGTACCACAAATCAGCGCATAAGGTGCTGTGCCACTACTGCGGCTCCCAGCAGGAGCCGCCGCCCACCCTTTGCCCGGCCTGCGGCGGCAAGCTGCAGTACCGGGGCTTTGGCACCCAAAAGGCCGAGGAGGAACTGGCAAAGCTCTTCCCGGAGGCGCGGGTGCTGCGCATGGATCAGGACTCTACCGCCGCCAAGGACGCCCACGAGAAGCTGCTTGCCAAATTTGCAGCGCATGAATACGATATCATGGTGGGCACCCAGATGGTGGCGAAGGGTCTGGACTTCGAGGACGTGACCCTTGTGGGTGTTCTGGGCATTGATTCGCTGTTGTTCGCGCAGGGCTTCCGGGCATACGAGAACGTGTTCAGCCTGATCACACAGGTGGTGGGACGCAGCGGCCGCGCAAAAGAGCCCGGCTTTGCCATCATCCAGACCACCGACCCGGACAACCCGGTGCTCACCCTTGCCGCTGCACAGGATTACGACGCCTTCTACAAGCAGGAGATCGCTTACCGCAAGCTTGGCTTGTACCCGCCCTTCTGCGGGCTGTGCGTCATTGGCTTTGCCGGTGCAAAGGAGAACGAGGTGGCGCGCGCCGCTGCCCGTTTCTCGGCGCTTTTAGGGCAGCAGGCGGCCAAGCAGCCGGATCTGCCCCTGCGCATTCTGGGCCCTACGCCCGGCAGCATTGAAAAGATCAACGACACCTACCGCTATAAGCTCACCGTCAAGTGCCGCAACGACCGCCGTTTCCGCGACCTTGTGCGCAGCACGCTGGCACTGTATGAAAAAGAAAAACTGCCGTCCCGTGCATCGGTCGTGGTAGACCTGCACTCGGACGGAGACATCTGATAAAACTGGAGGTACCATTATGGCTATCCGTAATATTGTTAAAGAAGGCGACCCCATCCTGAACAAGGTCTGCCGCCCTGTGACCAATTTTGACGACCGTCTGGCCACCCTGCTGGACGATATGCGCGAGACTATGATCGCCGCCGACGGCGTGGGGCTGGCCGGTCCGCAGGTGGGCATGATGCGCCGCCTGTTCGTGGTGTGGGACACCACCGATGCCCCGGAGGAGATCCCCGAGGATTACGAGTACAAGTTCATTGATTTTGTCAACCCCGAGATCCTTGCTGTTTCTGAGGAGGAAGAGACGGCCTACGAGGGTTGCCTGTCCTTCCCGGGGCACAACGGCGCTGTGACCCGCCCGGTTGCCGTCAAGGTGCGTGCGCAGGACCGCAACGGCGAATGGTTCGAGCTGGAAGCCGATGGCCTGCTGGGCCGCTGCATCCAGCACGAGAACGACCATCTGGATGGCATCACCATCATGGAGTCCAGCGAGTACTTCTATGAGGATACCGAGGAAGGCAAAAAGGCCGCCCGCGAAGCGAAAGGAAACAACTGATGCGCATTTTGTTCATGGGTACGCCGGATATTGCTGCCGAGTGCCTGAAAGCCCTGTATGCTGCCGGGCATGATATCTGTGCCGTGTACACCCGGCGGGATAAGCCCGTCGGCCGCAAGCAGGTGCTCACCGCACCGCCGGTCAAGGAGGTTGCGCTGGCGCACGGCACGCCTGTGTTCCAGCCCCGCACCCTGCGGGACGGCAGTGAGGATAAAAACATCCGCGCCCTCGCCCCGGAGTTGATCGTGGTGGTGGCTTATGGCTGCATCCTGCCGAAGTCCGTGCTGGAAATGCCCTGCTACGGCTGCATCAATCTGCACGTTTCGCTGCTGCCGAAGTATCGCGGCAGCGCCCCGGTGCAGTGGTCGGTGCTGAACGGTGACGCTGAGACTGGCGTTTCCATCATGCAGATGGATGAGGGGCTGGATACCGGCGATGTGCTGTACTGCAAAAAAATCACCATCGACCCCGAGGAGACCAGCGGTGAATTGTTCGACCGCGTTACCGCTGTGGGTGCCGAAGCTCTGTGTGAAACGATTCCTCAGATCGCTGCAGGTACTCTGACGGCTGTGCCGCAACAGCACGAGAATGCTACCCTTGCCCCCATGCTGAACAAGGAGATGGCGGAGTTCCACCTGACCGACACTGCCGCCCATATCCACAACTGGGTGCGCGGCATGAACCCTTGGCCGGGTGCATGGTTCATCACCTCCGGCGGCAAAAAGCTCAAGGTGGTGTCCTGCCGTGCGGCTGTCGCTCATGGCGAAGCCCCTGGCACGGTGCTGGCCACAAAGCCCCTGACCGTAGCCTGCGGCGAGGGTGCCATCCAACTGCTGGAAGTCGTGCCAGAGGGAAAAAAGCCCATGGACGGCACTGCCTTTGCAGCGGGTCTGCGCCTGAAAACGGGGGATAGCCTCTGATGGCCGCAAATCCGCGTGCGGCAGCAGTTGCCGCACTGGTACGGCAGGAGCAGAACGGCTTTTCCAATCTGGTGCTGGACGCAGAGCTCAAGCGCCAGAAGCTGGAAGGTCGGGATAAGGCCTTTGCAAGTGCCATTTTCTACACCGTGCTGGAGCATCGCGGCACACTGGACTATATTCTGGAGCAGTTTCTGCCCAAGGGTCTGGCAAAGCTGGATGCACCCGTGCGGGAAATTTTACGCGCTGCACTGGCACAGGCTCGCTATATGCAGGTTCCTGCCTCTGCTGCGGTGAACGAGGCAGTCAAGCTGACCCGCACTTTTAAAAAATCCAGCGCCTCCGGCCTTGTCAATGCCGTGCTGCGCAAGGCCTGCGGCTATGATCTGGACGCTGCCGTCTTTAAAGACGAGATCCAGCGCCTGATGGTGCTTGGCTCTGCCGGACGGGATGTGGCGGAATTCCTCCACAAAAATTACCCGGATGAAGCACTGGGCATCCTGACCTATCAGGCCGATGGCGGTTTGACCAGTCTGCGTGCAAACCCCCTCAAGGCCAGCGCTGCACAGCTGTGCGCGCTGCTTACAGAGCAGGGCGCAGCAGAGGTGCGGCAGGGTATTGTGCCCGGCAGCGTGCTGGCACGATTTGCCGGCAGTCCGGCAGACAACGAACTGTTCCGGCAGGGCTACTACCATGTGGAGGGACAGGCCAGCCAGCTAGCAGCCCTTTGCGTGGGCGCAGCCCCCGGCGAGACGGTGCTGGATCTGTGCGCTGCCCCCGGCGGCAAGACCATTCTGCTGGCCGAGCAGATGCAGGGTACAGGAGAGCTGTACAGCTGCGATGCGGCAGAGAACCGTGTGGGGCTGATCCGCACCGCGGTAGACCGCATGGGCTTTACCGGGGTGCATACCCTTTGTAATGATGCCACCAAACCGAACCCTGCACTGCCCATGGCAGACCGCATCCTGACGGATGTGCCTTGCAGCGGCTTGGGCATTCTGGCAAAAAAGCCGGATCTGCGCTATAAAAAGCTGGAAGCTGACCGGCAGGCAGAACTGCTTGCCACACAGGCGGCAATTCTGGATACCGCTGCGGCGCTGCTCAAGGCGGGCGGACGGCTGGTCTACTCCACCTGCACCATCGACCCGGCAGAAAATCAGCAGCAGATCGCAGCCTTTTTACAGCGCCACCCGGAATTTGCGGTCTGCGCGCCGGAGGTGCCGCTGCCCGCCGGAATGACGGCAGGGGAGCATGGTTGCCTTTCGGTGCCCACCCGCACCGGCATGGACGGCTTTTTCCTGTGCGTGTTGCAAAAAGCCGCCGCAACGCAATAAGCATGACCTTTGTGGGTCGTATCCTCTTATAGGAGAACAGAATGGAACAAAAACGCTGTATTTCTTCTCTGACGCTGGCAGAATTGACTGCTGAACTGAAAGCTTTGGGGCAGCCGGGTTTCCGGGCAAAGCAGATCTTCCACTGGGTGCACCAGAAGCTGGTCACCGAGTTTTCTGCCATGACCGACCAGCCCAAGACCCTGCTGGCAAAGCTGGAAGAAACCTTTTATATCGCTGCACCGCAGATCGAGCGCCGTCAGGAGGCCAAGGACGGTACTGTGAAGTATCTGCTGCGCATGGCTGACGGCAACTGCATCGAGACCGTTGTCATGCGTTACCACTACGGCAATACCGTGTGCGTATCCACACAGGTGGGCTGCCGCATGGGCTGCCGGTTCTGCGCCTCCACACAGGCGGGGCGGGTGCGCAACCTTGAAGCAGGCGAGATATGCTCCGAGATCTACACTGCCCAGAAAGATATCGGCGAGCGCATCTCCCATATCGTGCTCATGGGCATCGGCGAGCCGCTGGACAACTTTGACGAAGTGATGCGCTTTTTGGAGAATATCACCTCGCCCGAGGGCGTCAATATCGGCATGCGCAACATCAGCCTTTCCACCTGCGGCCTTGTGCCCAAGATCGACCAGCTGGCGGAGAAAAAACTGCAGCTCACCCTTTCCATCTCGCTGCACGCACCCACCAACCAGATCCGCAGCAGTATGATGCCGGTCAACGATGCCTACCCGGTGGAGCAGCTGATCCAGACCGTGCGCCGGTATCAGGAGACTACCGGCCGCCGGGTCAGCTTTGAATATTCCATGGTGCGCGGTGTCAATGATTCTGATATCTGCGCAAAGCAGCTGGCAGACCTGATCCGGGGCATGGGTGCTCATGTAAATCTGATCCCCATCAACCCAGTGGACGGCAGTCCGTACTCCGCTACGGATGCAGCCAATGTGCGCCGGTTCCAGCAAAAGCTTGAAAGTCTTGGCGTAAACGCTACGGTGCGCCGCCGCCTTGGCAGCGAGATCAGCGCCGCCTGCGGCCAGTTGCGCCGCGACGAAATGAACGGCAAGGCATAAACAGAGGGAGAAACCTATGAAACTTGCAGGAAAAACGGACGTGGGGCGCGTCCGGCAGGACAATCAGGATGATTACCGTGCCGGGGAACTGCCCGGCGATGCAGCATGGGCGCTGGTATGCGATGGCATGGGCGGCGCACGCGGCGGGCGGGAAGCCTCGCAGTGTGCGTGCAGCGTCATCGAGCGCTGCTTTCAGGAGCAGTACAACCAGTGCATCCCCGGCGAAGAGGAGACTTTTCTGAAAAAGGCGCTGCTCAGTGCCAACCGCTATGTGTTCCAGAAGGCACTGCGGGAGGAGTCTCTGGCCGGTATGGGCACCACCGCCGTCTGCGCTCTGGTGCGCGGCGGCAAGGCCTATCTGAGCCACGCGGGCGATTCCCGCGCCTACCTGTACCGGGACGGTAAGCTGGCGCAGCTGACCCACGACCACTCCTATGTGCAGGAGCTTGTGGATTGCGGCACCATCACGCAGGAGCAGGCAGAGCATCACCCGCAGAAAAACATCATCACCCGGGCGCTGGGCGTGGATTACCGGCTGGAGCCGGAGTTCACCACCGTAGCGCTGCAGGCAGGGGATGTTCTGCTGCTGTGCACGGACGGCCTGACCAATGCCGTACCCACAGAGCAGCTGGAGCAACTGCTGCGCAGCGGGTCTTTTTACGATCTGCCGGACGTTCTGATCCGTACTGCCAACGAAAATGGCGGCCCGGATAACATTACCGCCTTGCTGGTGGGAGTAGAGCCGATGGAGGTGCGCCATGGATAACCTGATCGGTAAAAGACTGGACGGTCTGTATGAGGTGCAGGAGCTGATCGGCTCCGGCGGCATGGCCAACGTGTATAAGGCGGTCATGCGAGGACAGAACGGTCCTGTGCCTGCCGGGACTGTGGTGGCCGTCAAGGTGCTGCGGCGGGAGTATATGCACGACCCGGATCTTGTGCGCCGCTTTAAAAACGAATCCAAGGCCATCTCACTGCTGAATCACCCCAATATCGTTAAGGTGTACGATGTCTCGGTCAACGACCATCTGCAGTATATTGTTATGGAATATGTGGACGGCATGACGTTGCGGGAGTACCTCAACGAGCGGGGCGGCAAGCTTTCCAGCCGGGAAACTGTGCACTTCATTTCCCAGATTCTCAAGGCGCTGGAGCACGCCCACGCCAACGGCATCGTGCACCGGGATATCAAGCCCCAGAACATTATGCTGCTGGATAACGGCCAGCTGCGCATGATGGACTTTGGCATCGCCCGCATTTCCCGGGCAGATAACCAGATGCTGGCCGGCAAGGCGATGGGCAGCGTGCATTATATCAGCCCGGAGCAGGCCAAGGGAGACGAGACCGACCGCACCAGCGACATCTACTCTGTGGGCGTCATGATGTACGAGATGCTTTCCGGACATCTGCCCTTTGATGCCGATGACGTGGTTGAGGTTGCCATCAAGCAAATCTCGGACGAGCCCCGCTCGCTGCACGAACTGGCACCGGAAGTGCCCTATGCGCTGGTGGAGATCACCGAAAAGGCTATGGCAAAGCTCCCCCAGAACCGTTACCCTTCGGCACGGGCGATGCTGGAAGCACTGGACACCTATGTGCAGAACCCCTCCGTGCTGTTTGAATATCAGTATATTACAGAAGAAGCGCCCGAAAAGGTGGTGAAACGTACCATGAACCAGAACCGCGCGATCCGTCAGAACGAACAGCCCGCACCCCGCAAAAAAGGCAAGGGAAAACCGGGCAAAAAACGCCGCACTGTCTTTTTGCCGGCCTTGTTCGGCATCACCATTGCCTTTGCACTGGCCTGCATGGCACTGTGCTGGATGATTCTGAACGACTCCTCCAACCTGATGAACAACAAGGCCGATGTCACCCTTGGAGACTATATCGGCATGACCAAGGATCAGGCCATGGCCACGGATCAAATCGCATCCGGCCAGATCTCCCCGGAGTGGGAAGAAGAGTACAACAGCAACTACGCCGCCGGTTATATCTATAAGCAGTCGCCGGTATCCGGCCGCACCGTCCGCGAGGGACAAAGCGTGACTTTGACCGTTAGTCTGGGCACCCAGTATGTCACCGTGCCGGACCTGACCAACTATGTGCAGACCGATGCCGAACAGCAGCTCAAGGCACTGGGCGTTTCGGTGCTGGTCACGCAGGCTGTGGATACCTCGGTGGCTTCCGGTGCGGTCATCCGCACCGACCCTGCCGCCGGTACGCAGGTGGCGGCAGGCTCTACGGTCATCCTCTATATCAGTCGTCCGCAGGTGTCCACCACCACCAAGGTGCCCTCGCTTACCGGCATGAGCGTGGATGATGCCCGCACCCTGCTGGTGCAGAACCATCTGGGGCTTGGCAGCCAGAGTGAAGAATACAGCGACCAGCCCGCAGGTACGGTGCTCAGCCAGAACCCTGCGGCAGGTACTACCGCAAAACTGAACAGCCGCGTAAACGTTGTGGTCAGCGCGGGCGCTGCACCGGTACAGGAACCGGAGCAGCCGGGTGGCGATGGCACTACTTCCGGCACCACGGGCGAAGGTTCTACCGGCGGTGAGAGCACCGGCGGCAGCAGCGAGCCGAGCTCCAGCAGCAGCTCCACAGGCGGCGGTATTCTGGACTGGTGGTCCTCGCTGTTGGGCTGACGGAGGATATGCATGAACGGTTATATCGTAAAAGGCATTGGCGGCTTTTACTATGTAAAAACGCCGGATGGCATCGTGGAGTGCAAACCCCGCGGCATCTTCCGCAAACAGAAGATCACCCCCGTGGCAGGGGATGAGGTGACGCTGGAGACCGAGAATGACGCAGCGGTCATTGCGCAGATCGAGCCCCGCAAAAATGTTTTTGTGCGCCCGCCGGTGGCAAATCTGGATGTGCTGTTCCTTGTGGCCAGCACCACCCAGCCTACCCCCAGCACGCTGGTTCTGGATAAGCTTTCGGCCATTGCGGTGGATAAGGGCGTACAGCCGGTGGTGGTGTGTACCAAAAGCGACCTTGCCGAGGCGGATTTTCTGGCAAATGCCTATGCAAAGTCCACCCTGCCGTTTATCCGCATCGACTACGAAAGCGGTGCAGGTCTGGACGAAGTAAAGCAGTGGATCAACAGCAGATTGTGCGCTTTCTGCGGCAACTCCGGTGTGGGTAAATCCACCCTGTTGAACGCATTGCTGCCGGACGCCGCCCGCGAGACCAGCGCCATCAGCCAGAAGTTGGGACGCGGCCGCCACACAACCCGTGAGGTGACCATCTTTGAAGCCTACGGCGGACGCATTGCCGACACGCCGGGCTTTGCCAGTCTGGAGGCGAATCGTGCCGGGTTCATCCCCAAGGAGAATCTGGAGCACGCCTTCCCGGAGTTCGGGCCTTATCTGGGGCAGTGCCAGTTTACCGGCTGCTCCCACCGCAGCGAAAAAGGCTGTGCTGTGCGGGCTGCGCTGGCAGAGGGCAAACTTTCCCAGACCCGGTACGACAGCTACTGCGCCATGTACGACGAGGTAAAGGATGTCAAGGACTGGCAGCGCCCGAAAGTGTAATACGGAAGGAAGAATGAGATGTCCCGTTGTGTGATCCTTTCCGCCTGCCCGGTGCAGCCGGAATTTAAGCGCTTGCTGCGCAGCGATGATTTTATCATTGCCTGCGATGCGGGCTACCGCAACTGCGAACGGCTGGGCTGCAAGCCGGATATCATTGTAGGCGATTTTGATTCCGCTCCCTGTCCGCAGCAGAATGCGGACGATATCGTCGTTTTACCCCACGTCAAGGACGACACCGATACCGAGTATGCCGCAAAGCTCGCGGCGCAAAAGGGCTTTGACGAGGTGCTTTTGCTGGGCGCACTGGGCGGCAAGCGGGTGGAGCACACCCTTGCAAACCTGTGCACCGGCCTTGGGCTGGAGCAGCGCGGCATCCGCGCTGCCTTGCAGGACGAGCGCTCCCGCATCACCTTTGTGCTGCCGGGCGAGAGCCGCCGCTATCCCAAGGAGGAGTTCTTCTACTTCTCCGCCTTCCCCATGGAGGGACGCGCCGAGGGCGTGTATGAAAAAGGCTCCTTCTATGAGTTAGAGGATGCCGTGCTCACAGCAGGCTATCCGCTGGGCGTGAGCAACGAATATGCCGAAGGATCGGACTGCATCACCATCAGCACACGGCAGGGCGCGCTTGTGGTGGTGGAGACCATCGCAGATTAAACCTCTTCCCGGAACATTTTTGCCCGTCAGACGCTATAATGGGGTAAACATGAGCGAAAGGCGGGGTGGAGATGCAGGTAGTGGTCATTCGCAGCCCGAAAGCGCTGTGCGGCATTCTGCGCAAGCTGTTCGGCATCCGCAAAGAGAACTGAATCCAAAAAAGGCCGGTGTGTGGCAAAGCTGCTGCACACCGGCCTTTTACTGCCGGCATACCGTCGCCTGCTGCCGCATACACTCTTACGGAAACGGACAGGGAAAGGAGCACACTGCACATGGAACTGAAGATATTCCGGGACACGCTGCCGCAAGGCGGGGCAGGCTGTACCGTAAAAGCAGAACTTCCGCTGGAGACCGATATCCGTATCTCGGATGACCTGCCGCCGGTGGGTAAGCTGGTCAAGTGCTTTGTCCGCCCGGTTGTTCTGCAGCGGCAGTTGCAACCGGGCAGACTTACCTTAGAGGGCTATCTGCGCTGCACGGTGTTTTACCAGAGCGAAGCAGAAAAAGACCTGTGCCAGACCGAGCAAAAGCTGCCCTTCACCCGGCAGCTGGAACTGCCGGAGCTTACCTTTACGGCATGGACAGCCGTGGTGGAAGGGCAGACGGAGTACCTCAACACCCGCGCGGCAGACCCGCGCCGTATCGAGGTGCGGGGCGCCTATGGGCTGGTGGTCACGGTGCATACCCAGTGCAAGACCGAGGTGATCACCGCACTGGCAGATGGCGGCATCGAGCAGCAGCTGCGTACATTGCAAGGCGTGCGCAGTGTAGCTGTGCTGGATAAGCTTGTTACCTTAGAGGGAGAGCTTGTCTTTGCAAAGCCCCCCGCGGCTGTACTGGATATTACCGGCAACGCCTGTGTGGCAGAGGTAAAGCTGCTTGCCGGTAAAGCTGTTGTCAAGGGGGAACTGCGGGTGCAGTGTGCATGGCGGGCAGAAGGGGACACTGCCCTGCAAAGTCAGGCGGCGGCACTGCCCTTCCAGCAGGTAATAGATTTAGAGGGCATCACCGAGGACTGCCACTGCCTGTGTGTGGCAGAGCCGGTGGGCTTTACCCTGTCGCAGGCAGAAAGCGCCGCCGCCCAGCTGACGGCAAATGTCATGCTGCACCTGCGGGCATGGCGCAGCTATCAGCTGCAAGTGGCAGTGGATGCTTTTTCCACCCGGTTTGAAACGGAACTCACACCGCAGCCACTCGTCACAGAGCAGTTGCTCTGCACCCTGAACGATACCGCCACCGCCACAGGCTCCGGACCTCTTCCGGATGCAGGGGCGCAGCTGCGGGCCTGTTTTGTGCACTACGGCCCCCAACAGACCGTCCAAAAAGGGGAGGGCTGGGTGCTTGCCGCCAAAGCAGTGGTAACTGCCCTTGCAGAGAACACCCTCGGCGAGCTGGAAAGCTACGAAAAAACCTTGGAGGTCGCTGTCCCGCTGCCCATCACGTCGCCGGAGGGAACAGTGCTTGTGTCGGAATGCTGGTTGAGCACTGAGAACGTGCAATGTACCTGTGCGGGCGGTACGCTGGAGGCTACTATCACAGTGCGGGCAGAGGGCACGATTTTAGGCTGCACCACCAGCCCGGTCATCGGCAGCATCACCCTTGGCGACCCGCTGCCCGATACCGACCCCGAGATTGCTCTGCGTATCTACTACGCACAGGCCGGAGAGGAGGTGTTTGCAGTGGCCCGGCGGTTCCATGTAGCCCCGGCGCAGATTCTTGCGGCGAATCAGCTGGAGGAGGAACTTGCCTGTCTGCCGCAGGCACAGCGGTTGCTGATCCCGGTCACCTGAGCTGCAAACTTAACTGTACCCCTTTCCCGGATGGCACAAGCTGCCGCACCGGGGAGGGGCTTTTTTGTTCGTACTGCGTAGAAAACACAACGCAAAGAATTACTGATTAAGCCGGCAAAGGAAATTGAAAAACAGAACGAATCAACGTTATAAAATATAATGAGTATACGTTTAGTATCTTGCGCTAGTGATTAAAAATCAACATTTGATGTGTACTGATATCGATTTCAACGTACGAGAGCACTTTAAAAATACGATTTGTATTTAGCGCTTTGCAGACCATCCATGGATGTGGTATACTAAGGAAGATACAAATGCAAACGACTACCGCTCGGCTGCTGTGTCCGGTGTACAGCACTGTTTCTGCCGGGAAAGCAGCACGGCGGGCGGCAAAATGATATCGCGGGAGAGTGGAATATTTGGAACTGGAACAGGCAAAAAAGCGTGTGAAAGAACTGCGCGCAATTATTGAGAAAAACAACCGGCTTTACTACGATCAGGATGCGCCGGAGCTGGAGGATTTTGAATACGATGCCCTGACGCGGGAGTTGAAGGAACTGGAAGCACGATTTCCCCAGCTGGTCACAGCGACATCGCCCACCCAGAAGGTGGGTGGCACCGCCAGCAGCAAGCTGCCCAAGGTGACCCATGCCGTCAAGATGGAAAGTCTGCTGGATGCGTTTTCCTTTGACGAGCTGCGGGACTTTGACCGCCGCGTACGCGAGGCCGGAGTAGAGCCGGAGTATGTCGTGGAGATCAAGATCGATGGCCTTTCCTGCAGCTTGGAGTATGAGAATGGACAGCTTGTCCGCGCCTCCACCCGCGGTGACGGCGTGGTGGGTGAGGACGTCACCGCAAATGTGCGCGCCATCCGCAGCATCCCTAAGACCCTTAAAGATGCACCGGAGTTTCTGGAGGTGCGCGGCGAGGTGTATATGCCACACAAGGCCTTTCAGCACCTGTGCGCCGAGCAGGAATTGCAGGGTGCAGCACCCTTTAAAAACCCCCGCAACGCAGCAGCCGGTTCTTTGCGGCAGAAGGACGCCCGCATCACCGGCAGCCGGGGGCTTTCTATCTTTGTGTTCAATGTGCAGCAGATCCGGGGCAAGACCCTGACCAAGCACTCCGAAAGTCTGGATTACCTCAAGAGCCTTGGCCTGCCGGTATCGCCGCGCTACCATGTAGTGCGTGATATCGAGGACGCCATTGCCGAAATCGAGAACATCGGCCAGAACCGTGCAAAGCTGGATTTTGACATGGACGGTGCCGTTATCAAGGTGAACGATTTTGCGCAGCGGGAGCTGATGGGTTCCACCAACAAATTCCCGCGCTGGGCCATCGCCTTCAAATACCCGCCGGAGGTCAAGGAGACCACCCTGCGCAGCATCGAGGTGGCTGTGGGGCGCACCGGCGTGCTTACCCCCACCGCCTGCTTTGACCCGGTGTTTCTGGCAGGTACTACGGTAGCCCGCGCCACCCTCCACAACGAGGACTTCATCCGGCAGTTCGGGCTGTGCATCGGGGACACCATTCAGGTGCGCAAGGCGGGCGATATCATCCCGGAGGTCATCGGGGTCACCCATCATGCAGAGGGAGCTGAACCCTACACTATGCCCACGGTCTGTCCCTCCTGCGGTGCGCCGGTAGTGCATCTGGAGGACGAGGCTGCCCTGCGCTGCGTGAACCCGGAGTGTCCGGCACAAGCACTGCGCAATATCATCCATTTTGCCTCCCGGGATGCCATGGACATCGAAGGTCTGGGCGAGGCAGTAGCCACCCAATTGGTGGAAAAGGAACTGGTGCATTCCGCAGCAGATATCTACACGCTGACCCGGGAACAACTGCTGGAGCTGGACAAATTCAAGGAGAAAAGCGCGGACAATCTGCTGCAAGCTATTACCGCCTCCAAGCAGAACAATCTGGATAAACTTTTGTTCGGCTTTGGCATCCGCAACATCGGCGATAAGGCAGCCGCGCTGCTGGCAGAACATTTCGGCACACTGCAGGCCATCCGGGAAGCCACCGCTGAGCAGATCAGCGAAATCGACGGCTTTGGCGGCGTGATGGCGCAGAGTGTGGTGGAGTTCTTTGCCAAGGAAGGCACCACCGATCTGGTGCATCGCCTTGCAGATGCCGGGGTCAATATGCAGTGGAAGGGCGAGCCGAAGGGAGATAAACTGGCGGGCAAAACGCTGGTGGTCACCGGTACGCTGGAGACCCTCTCCCGCAACGAAGCCGAGGCGCTGATCGTGAAAAACGGCGGCAAAGCCAGTGGCTCGGTCTCCAAAAAAACGGCCTATGTGGTGGCCGGTGCAGCGGCTGGCTCCAAGCTGACCAAGGCACAGGCGCTGGGCGTGCCGGTGCTGACCGAGCAGGAATTTCTTGCTATGCTGCAGGATGCTCCGGCAGAACAGGAAACGACTTAAAGCGCCCTTTTAAATGCCGGAATACAAGTAATTTCAAAAGCTTCTGCAATGCTGTTGCAGAGGCTTTTTTGTTTGCCCGTTCCCGGTTCCCGGTTCTAATGACGCACAAAGCGCATACAATGCTAGCACAAAGCTTTCGTGGAAGGAGAAACCAAAGTGGACGAGTATTATCAGGCTGTCAGAGCCCTTCCCGCTTGGCTTGCATCGCTGCTGGCACAGCTGCCCGTACAAACGGCAGTGCGCATACAGGAGCTGCGGCTGCGCACTGGCTGTGCGGTCACATTTACCGTACAGGGGCGGCAATGCTCTGCTTCGGCACTGCCGGGCTGCCCTCCAAAGCTGGCTGCAATAAGGCTGAATGCACTGCAAATAGAAGAGATATTTCACACCCTTTGCAATGGCTCGGTGCACACCCACGAAAGGGAGCTTGCTGAGGGCTACCTGACCACTGCTGTCGGCAACCGCGTGGGCGTGGCGGGGCAGTTCGTACAGCGGGAAGGGCAGTGCATCGCTCTGCAAAAGGTCACTTCGCTCAACCTGCGGATCGCACGCAGTTGTGTTATCCCTTTGCCGCCCGCGCTGGACAAGCTGCTGGAACAGCACTTTACCGGGCTGCTGGTGGTGGGAGAGCCCGGCAGCGGCAAGACCACCCTGTTGCGCACTATCGCCCGGACGCTGGCCGAGAGGCAGCGTCTGGTGGCAGTGATAGACGAGCGGGGCGAGCTTTTCCCGCCGGAAGGGCCGCTTCCGCCGCTGGAGCGCATTGGCGGGGTGGATAAAGCCCGCGCCGTCCAGATGGCGTTGCGCACGCTGGCACCACAGGTGATCCTGCTGGACGAGTTGGGCAGTCTGGAGGAAACGATGGCACTGGAGCAGGGCTTTTTCAGCGGGGTGGATTTTATTGCCAGTATCCACGCGCCGGATGCTGCACAGGCACAGTGCCGCCCGCAGGCGCAGGCTTTGTTGCAGCGCGGGATGCTGCGGCAGCTGGTCATCCTTGCCGGGCGGGAGACACCGGGTTGCATCCGGGAAGTGTGCGCCGTATGAGTGGCCTTCTGCACGGGCTTGGCCTGCTTTTGCTCCCACTGTGCGGCTGGCTGGCGGGGGATGCGGTACAGGCTCAGACAAGTCTGCACCTTGCTGCCTTGCAGGGCACCATCGCGTTATTACAGCGCATCCGGCAGGAGATACAGTACCGCCGGGCAGACCTGCAAAGCCTCTGCCGGCAGCTTTGCCGCGAGGGCCTTTTGCCACAAAATCCCGGCGGTACATTGCAGCAGTTGCCTGCACCGTGGCAGCTTTCAGCAGAGGAGCGTGCCTGCTTTGCAGAGTGCTTTAGCGGAATCGGCCGCGCAGAGGCCGCACAGGAATGCGAGCGGCTGGGTTACTATACGGCGCGGTTTGAGGACTATTTACAGCAGGCACGCCGCACAGCACAGCGGCAGGCCGGTTTGCCGCACCGTCTGGGGTTGGCTGGCGGTATGATGCTGGCGCTACTCTTTTGGTAAAAGCTGTACAGAACAAAGGAGAAACGGATGGATATCGAACTTGTGTTCAAAATTGCGGCCATCGGCATCATCGTGGCAGTACTTAATCAGCTGCTCATCCGCTCCGGGCGGGAGGATCAGGCCATGATGACCACATTGGCGGGGCTTGTGGTAGTGCTTTCCATTCTCGTCAAGCAGATCAGCACCCTGTTTGCCACCATCCGGTCTCTGTTCGCGCTATGAGCGCAGCAGTTCCGGTGCTGACTGCGCTGCTGCTGATGGCCTTTGCGGGAGTTCTATTGCAGCGGTATTCCCCGGCATTTGCGTTGCTGCTTTCGCTGGGTGCTGCGGTGTGGCTGTTGCTCCGTCTGGCACAGCCGCTGCGCGGGGTACTGCAAGCAATGGTACAGCTGGGGCAGCGCACCAATGCGCAAGCCTTTTCCTGCCTTTTGCGCAGCGCGGGCATCCTGTTGCTGGCAGATTACGTCCGCACCCTCTGCGAGGAAGCAGGAGCAGATACTCTTGCATGGTGCGCCGGGCTGGCGGGGCGGTGTCTCGTACTGGCAGCAGTATGGCCGCTGCTGGAACAGATATTCCAGACGATCTGGGGGTTGGCAGGATGAAAAAATGCGGTCTTATCATTTGCATGGCAACGCTGGGTTTTCTGTGCAGCAAAACCGCTCTGAAAGCTGCGGCAGCAGAAGCCACACCGTGGCAAACCTATCTCGACAAGGCACCTGTACAGGCCGAGCAGTTTGCGGCAGACCCGCTTGGCACCCTTGTGCGTTTGTTTGCCGCCGAACCGGTGCAATTGCTGCGGGATACGATGCAACAATATGCCGATGTTCTGCTGTTTTTGTCGCTGGCAGCTGGACTTGCATTTCTCTTGCAGGACACTGCCGACAGAGCACTGCTGGAGCTGGCGGCTGCCGGCGGCTGCGGCGTTTTATTGTGGCAGGAACTGGACAAGCTTGCCGCTGCCCTGTGCACCCGGATGGCCGGGTGGAAAAGTTATCTGCTGGGCTTTTTGCCGGTATACAGCGGCGTGTTGGCAGCTGGCGGTGAATGGAACGCCGGAGCGGCTGCAAACGGCTTTCTGCTCACGGTGCTGTGTTTTATCGCACAGGCGGTCACCCTCTGGCTGCAGCCGCTGCTGCGCAGCTACCTTGCCATCAGCATGGCCTGCGGCATCAGTTCCCGCAAAAGTCTGTTCGAGGGCTGCACTCTGACCGGGCGGCTGCTGCGGCAGGCCATCGGCTGGGCAGGCAAAGCGTTCGCCGCCCTGATGAGCCTGCAGCGCGTAGTCACGGTGCAGCTGGATCGTTCAGCCTCCCGTCTGGGACAGCTGCTGACCGGCAGCGTGCCCATTGTGGGACAGGCGCTGAGCAGCGCGGCAGACGCAGTGCTGGCCGGGATGCAGCTGCTCAAAAGCACCCTTGGCATTGCCGCATTGCTCAGCATCGGGGCTGAATTTGCGCCCTTGTATCTCGGGCTGCTGATACATCTGCTTTTTCTGTCCTGCTGCGGCTGGCTTGCCGGGATCGGCGGGCTGGAGTATTGCCATAAGCTGCTGCAATGCTTTGCCGAAGCCGTGCGCTGCATGGCGGCTGTTACGGCCTTGTTTTTTATGTTGTTTGTGGTGGGCATCGCACTGCTGATGCTGACAGGGGGTGGTTAGATGCAGGCATTTCAGCGGGCCGCGGCAGTATTCTGCATGGCGTGCATCGGGGCGGAACTGGTCAGTTTTTTTGCTGGGCAAAGCTGGGCAGGCCGGTGCATAAAAGCCGCAGCCGGGTTATATATTTTAGCAGTCCTTCTTGCGCAGCTGCCACGGCTGCCGGGCAAGGTTTTGACCGCTTTTTCAGGGAGCACAGCCCCGGCGGTCCTGTCTGCGATGCAGTCGGATACATTGGAAACGGATATCCTGACCGAGACAGAGACCCGGTTGGCGGAGTACTGTACCGCACAGTGCCGCCAGCAGTTCGGGCTTGATGCCAGCGTGACGGTCACGCTGGAAAAAGCCGGGCAGCAGGTCGTGGTAAAAAAGGTTGTTGCTGCCTTCCCGGCGGGCTGTACCGCCGCCCAAAAGCAGGCAGCGCTTAGCTTTTTGCAGCAGACACTGGGCACCGCTCCCACGGCAGCGGAGGGGAGCACACCGTGAAGAAGAATGAATTGCTTTCCGCTTTACGCTCTTTGCAAAACAACAAAAACCGCACCGCGCTGGCGGTGACGGTCGGCGTGATGGCAATGTTGCTGCTTTTGCTGTCGGAACTTTTACCCAGCGGCAACACGCAGAAAACCGCGGCATCTACTGTCCGGACTGCTGCCGTCAGCCAGTACCAGACCCAACTGGAGCAGCAGCTGGAAGAGCTTATCAGCCAATTGCAGGGGGCAGGGCGCACCACGGTCATGGTCACCCTGACCACCGGAGAGGAGACTATCTATGCAGTAGATACCCAGACCGGAGATCTGCAACAGCAGGAGACGCACGTTCTTTTACAGGATGGGTCTGCGCTGGCTGAGACCACCTATCTGCCGCAGGTCTGCGGGGTTGCCGTGCTGTGTGAGGGCGGGGGAGATGTCCGGGTTGCAGCCCGCATTACTGAGCTGCTGCATTCGCTGTTGGATCTGCCCGCAAACCGCATCTGCGTGGAGCAACGCAAGTGCTGAGCTGCTGCTTTGATCGAGTACCAAAACTATTTACCCAAAAACAAAGGAGGAAGCGTTTTATGAGAGCACTTTCCAGAAACACCCGCAGGGTCACCGCCCTGACACTGGCGGCGGCGCTGGTCATTGCCGTCTACTTAAACTGGCAGTATGCCCGGGCAGACATTACTCCGCAGACAGAGGACGACACCCTCATGGTCTCGGCAGAGCCAGTGGAGGCAGAAGCGGAGACTGCCATCACGGATGCGCTGCCCACAGAGGCGGAGGCCGCCTCCGGTGTCAATAAAAATTATGGCGAAGCACAGCTTGTCAGCGTAGCAAACGACAGCGGCACCCGCTTTTTTGAACAGGCTCGGCTCAAGCGGGAAAAGGCACACGACGAAGCGATGGATACCCTGCAAAAGAGCCTGAAGTCCTCCTCCCTGACAGCAGAGGAGAAAAAGGAGTACGCCGCACAAATGGCGGCAGGGCTGGAGGATCTGAACGCAGAAAACGAGATTGAAACGCTGGTGCGCGCCAAGGGCTTTGCGGATTGCCTGTGCTTTTTGCAAGCAGGGCGGGCAGACCTGACCGTGATGACAGCGGGTGAGCCGCTCACGGCGGCGCAGGTGGCACAGATCCGGGATGTGGTGATGAACAAAAGCAGCGTGACCGCCCAGAATATTACGGTGGTGGAGGTAAAGTAAGCACTCTTTATCTATGCGGATATCCCGGCGGCGCAGGCGCAGCTTTTCTTGCAGGCAGAAAGCCGTATGCGCTGCCGGGATGCCATTCTATGCTGATTTCCATCTTCTTTTCCAAACAAGTATTGAAATTACCCCCGCATTGATGGTATAATAACTCTATCAAAAATGAATGCTGCGCGCCTTTATGCACTGTACAAGGGCGCGTTTGAACACAAAAGGCAGGCACGGCAGACCGGTTTCAGGGTTTTGAAACCGCTGCCGGAGCAGCCTTTGGATGGAGGACAGCACAATGGATTTACAGAACATGGATCTTCAGGGCGGCAGCCTTCAGATTTCGACCGAGGTCGTGGGTAAGATTGCCCGCTGCGCCGCACTGGAAGTAGACGGCGTTGCCGAGGTGTCCTGCGGCGTGCAGAATAAAAAGCTGAAAAGCCTGCTGGAATCTGCCAGTATCCAGCCGCCTGTGGTGGTTGAGATGCGGGACGGCACGGCCAGCATCACTCTGCACCTGATGATGCAGTTCGGCGCACGGATTCCCTCTGTGGCTGAAAAAGTACAGGAGAACGTCAAGTCTGCCGTGCAGAACATGACCAATGTGACGGTTAGCCGCGTGGATCTGGTCATTGCAGGCCTTGCCGAAGCGCAGTAACAAATTCAGCAAAAAATCATATCAGAAACGATCCTCCTCCCGGTACGCCCGGCGGGGAGGGTTTGTATTGCGAAAGGAACATTATGGAAAACATTCTGCCCCGTAGAGAAGCCCGTGAAAACGCCTTTTTGCTGGCATTTTCGCAGACCTTTGGTGACATTCCTCTGGCCGAGGCACTGTCCAATCACGCCGAGAACGATGAAGAGCATCCTGTGGATGCGTTCAGCCGCCTGCTGCTGAACGCCTACTACGATCATTCCGCAGAGGTGGATGACGAGATCCGCGCCCATCTGCGCAACTGGACAATGGAGCGTCTGCCCCGCGTGAGCCTGACGGTGCTCCGTCTGGGTCTGGCCGAGATGCTGTACGGCGACGAGAAAAAGCCTGGCGTCGTCATCAATGAGGCAGTCGAGCTGACCAAAAAGTATGGCGCAGACGAGGATTATCAGTTCGTCAACGGTCTGCTGGGTACGGTGGCACGCGAGCAGGGTCTGGACGCAGAGCCTGAGCAGCTGTGAGCAGCTATACGCTGGGCATCGACACCAGCAATTATGCAACCTCTCTGGCTGTCTTTGATACAGCCGGAGAGGTTGTTTGCGCAAAAAAGCGTTTCCTTCCGGTGAAGGAGGGCCAGATTGGGCTGCGCCAGAGCGACGCCCTTTTTCACCACACAGCCGCTCTGCCTGAGATGCTGAAAGAACTGAGCGGTGAATTCGATTTGACCAAAATCAGTGCCGTAGGCGTGTCGGAAAAGCCCCGTCCGGTAGAGGGCAGTTATATGCCCTGTTTTCTGGCGGGCGTCAGCGCTGCCGAGGCGTTCGCGCTGGCCCGGGGCATCCCGCTCGTCCGCACGACCCATCAGCAGGGCCATGCGGCGGCGGCACTGTTTGCGGCCAAGGGTGAAGAGTTCTTCCGCGAGAAAACACTGCTGTTCCATATTTCCGGCGGCACGACTGACCTGCTCCTTTGCGATGAAGTGAAGCATATCGAGACGCTGGGGACTAGCTCCGACCTCTACGCCGGACAGGCTGTGGACCGTGTGGGCGTCAAGCTGGGCTTTGGATTCCCGGCTGGCGTCGAAGTCTCTCGTCTGGCCGCGGAATGTGATGTGACGATAAAACCGAAATCCAGTGTCCGAGGCATGGAATGCAGCCTTTCCGGGCTGGAAAACCAGTGCAATGCTTTGTTGACAGCTGGCAAAAGCCCTGCCTATGTCTGTAAGTACTGCCTGCTCTGCGTGGCAGATACCGTGGTCAAGATGACCAAAGCGGCTCAGAAGGAATATCCCGGGCTTGCTGTGGTCTGTGCAGGCGGCGTGATGAGCAGTGACATCATTCGCAGCTGGGTGCAGCAGCGCCTCCCGCAGGTGTATTTCGTACCCGGCCAGTATTCCAGTGACAACGCCATCGGCGTATCTATCCTCGCCGCACGGGAGGCCAGGCTATGGCTGAAGTGATCACCGTCTCGGCCCTGAACCAGTATGTCAAGACGCTGCTGGATGCAAATGACATCCTGTTCGATTTGGCGCTGCGGGGCGAGATCGCAAACTTCGTACAGAACGCCCGCAGCGGCCACTGTTATTTTTCTCTCCGGGACGCCAGCGCCAGTGTCAAAGCGGTGATGTTCCGCTCAGATGCGCGGCGGCTGGGCTTCCGCCCGGAAGAGGGCATGAAGGTAGTCGTGCGATGTCGTGCTACTCTTTATGAGCGGGACGGAGCGTTCCAGATCTATGTCAACGAGATGTTCCCGGACGGCATTGGTGCGGCGCAGCTTGCTTTTGAGCAGCTGAAAGCCAAACTCGAGCAGGAGGGACTTTTTGCGGTAGAGCACAAAAAGCCGCTGCCCACGTATCCCAAATGCATCGGCGTCGTCACCAGCAAGACCGGCGCGGCATTGCAGGACATTCGCAATGTCATTGGTCGGCGCTGGCCTGCGGCGAAACTCCTGCTCTGCCCGGTCAATGTGCAGGGCTTTGAGGCGGCGCAGCAGGTCGCAGATGCTATCGGAAAGCTGGATAAAAGCGGTCGGGTAGACGAAATTATCGTAGCCCGGGGCGGCGGCAGCAGGGAAGACCTCTGGGTCTTCAACGCTGAGGTCATCGCCCGGGCAGCTTACCGCTGCAAAGTGCCGCTTATCAGTGCTATTGGGCATGAGATAGACTTTACCATTTTAGACTTTGTGGCTGACCGCCGTGCGCCGACCCCGTCGGCTGCGGCAGAACTAGCCGTGCCGGACCGTGCAGAGCTTCTGCGGGCGCTGTCCCAGCTGGAACAGGGCTGTCAGAGCGCGATGCAGCACCGTCTGGATGCAGCGTCTGGTCGTCTGATGATGGCTGAGCAGCAGCTTTCCTATGACATGACCCGTCGGAAACTGACCGGTGGGCAGGCAGAGCTTGCCGCAGTGCAGAAAGAACTCGAGGCGGCTGCGCAGAGCTGTATTCAGAAGCGGCAGGCGCAGCTGCGCCACGCCGCAGCACTGACCGATTCTCTCAGCCCCTACCGGGTACTGGGGCGCGGCTATGCGATGGTATATAACAGCAAAGGCAGACTGTGCAGTGCAGATGTTCTTGCAACCGGTGATAAGCTCACCCTGCGCGGTGCAGCGCACACAGCAGAATGTACGGTCACGTCCGTGGAGGAACTGAATGAGAGCACCCAAAAGCTTTGAAGACGGCATGGCCCGTCTGGAAACCATCCTGAACCAGATGCAGAGCGAAGAGACGACCCTTTCTGAGTCGGTCAAGCTCTATGCAGAAGCGGCTTCGCTGATGGAATACTGCCATGCTGCGCTGGAAAAAGCATCGCTTCAAATGGAGGAGATCGATGCTTCCCGCAGCGAAAAGGCAGGACCCGAAACAGAAGAATAAAAGCAAACAGTTTGCAGGGAGGAACCATTATGGAGAGCGCAGAGTATAAAAAGCAGTATGACGAATATCTGGCCCGTGCAGAAAAGGCATTGAGCCAGGCGTGTGAGCGCTATCTGCCTGAGGAATCTGACGTCTGCCGCGCAGCGCGCTACAGCCTGCTGGGCGGCGGCAAGCGCATTCGCGCTGTGCTGGTGCTGGCCGTGTGTGATATGCTCCACGGCAATGCCGAGGCAGCTGAGCAGTTTGCAGCCGCAGTCGAGATGCTGCACTGCTATTCGCTCATCCATGATGACCTGCCCTGCATGGATAACGACGATATGCGCCGCGGCAAGCCCTCCTGCCACAAGGCATTCGGCGAATCCACCGCGATGCTGGCCGGTGACGTCCTGCTGACCGAGGCTTTCGAGGCAGTCGCCGGTGCGCCTGCTCCCGCTTCTGTCTGTGTCCACGCGGCACAGGCACTGGGCGCAGGTGCAGGCAGCCGAGGCATGGTGTACGGTCAGGAACTCGATTTGAAATATGAGGCGCTTGCCGCTACCGAGGAACAGCTCCGTCTCATCCACCGCCACAAGACCGGCGCACTCATCAATGCAGCTATCCAGATGGGCGGTGCTGCAGCACAGGCCGATGAGGTTCAGCGTAAGGCGCTGAAAGCATATGCTTATGGCATCGGTCTCGTGTTCCAGGTCGTGGACGATGTGCTGGACGTGACCGGAACCGCCGAGCAGCTGGGCAAACCCATTGGCAGTGACAGCGAAAATGGCAAAACGACTTTTGTCACCCTGTTCGGTTGACGGTGCCATGCAGCTGGCGGAAAAGCTGAATGACGAGACCTGCACAGCGCTGCGCGACGCATTCGGCGAAAAGAGTGCGTTTTTGGAGCAGCTGGCCCGCACACTGCTGAACCGCCGCAGTTGAGCCGGTCGCATTCTGCGCTGAAATCGTCTCAGAAATCGCACAGGACTACATATCGCAAATGCACTGCTTTTTGAGACGTTGGCTGTGGGGTTGCGATAAAATTCAAGAAGGTGAACAAACTATGCAATTTATCAAAGAATTGTTCTCGGTCAACGAGATATTGACTGTTTCCATCGTGGGCTGGTTCGTTGCACAGGTGCTCAAGACCATCATCAACTTTATCCTGCTGGGCAAGTTCCAGCTCGAGAGGATGTGGGGCGACGGCGGTATGCCCAGTGCCCACAGCGCGACAGTCTGCGCGATGGTCATTGCCGCAGCCCGCAGCGAGGGAGTCAGCTCGGCTATTTTTGCTGTGGCCAGTGTGGTCGCTATCATCACCATGCACGATGCAATGGGTGTGCGCCACGAGACGGGCGAGCAGGCCAAAGTGCTCAACCAGATGATCGAAGAGTGGATCGACATCAGCGAAAAGAACTCTCCGTTTTTGCAGAATATGCATCTGAAGGAGATGGTCGGCCATACGCCCCTGCAGGTCATGGCCGGCATGGTCGTCGGCATCGTGGTCGGTTGCCTGTATCCCATGCACCTTGTCTAAGTAAAAAACATCAGGAATTTGAAATGTGAGGAGGACGGTCATTTTATGCATCCTTCATTGCTTCAGAATATTTCACAGCCTCGTGACCTGAAGCGCTTGAGCAGCGCGCAGATTCAGCAGCTCTGCGGCGAGATCCGTCAGTTTCTTCTGGACAGCGTATCCAAAACAGGCGGACATCTTGCTTCCAATCTCGGTGCGGTCGAGTTGACGGTAGCACTTCATCGTGTCTTTGAGACCCCTCAGGACGCTTTCGTGTTTGACGTAGGACATCAGTGCTACACCCATAAGCTCCTGACCGGGCGGTATAAGCGCTTTAGCACCTTGCGGCAGCTGGACGGACTTTCGGGATTTCCGAATCCCAATGAGAGCGCCCATGACGCTTTTATCGCCGGACATGGCAATACGGCTCTTTCTGTTGCCATCGGCATCGCATGGGCCAAAAAGCTGAAAGGGGAGCCGGGCCATGTGGTGGCCATCATCGGCGACGGTGCGTTCACCGGCGGCATGGTCTACGAGGGGATGAACAATATCGGAAAGCTGGACAATCTCCTGGTCATCCTTAACGATAATAAAATGTCCATTTCCCATAATGTCGGTGCGCTGGCAGGCTATCTGGGCCATCTGCGCACAACGAACGGCTATTTTACGGCCAAGGAAAATGTCAACAGCTTCCTGAACGGTGTGCCTGTCATCGGAGCGCCCATCAAAAGCGCTCTTCAGAACAGCAAAAAAGCAATTCGCCGGGCCATGTACCATTCCACGATGTTCGAGGACATGGGGTTTCACTATTTTGGACTCATCGACGGCCACGACGAGCCAGAACTGGAACGCATTTTCCAGACTGTCTGTGCTCAGCCCGGGCCGACATTGCTCCATGTTGTGACGAAAAAGGGAAAGGGCTATGCGCCCGCTGAGTCGAACCCCGGCAATTACCATGGCGTTTCCAAGTTCGACCTGACCGGCATCCCTGACCCCGAGGTCGCTCCGGCTGAGTCGTTTTCAAATGCCTTTGGCCGGACGCTCAGCGCCGCCGGAGACACCGATAAGACCCTCTGTGCCATTACTGCCGCCATGAAATACGGCACAGGTCTGCAGTTTTTCAGTCATGCCCATCCGGAGCGCTTCTTCGATGTCGGCATGGCCGAACAGCATGCCGTGACCTTTGCAGCTGGTCTGGCCAGCAAGGGGATGCTGCCGGTGGTCTGCATTTATTCGACCTTCCTGCAGCGCAGCTACGACCAGATCATCCATGACGTCAACCTTCTGCATGAAAATGTCATCTTCGCGGTGGACCGTGCAGGTTTCGTCCCCGGAGACGGTGAGACGCACCAGGGCATCTACGACCCGGCTTTTCTCAGCCAGACCGGAATGCCCATCTATTCGCCTTCAAACTACGAAGAACTGCGGCATTGGCTTCCCATCCTGCTGAGCCATGAGATGCAGGGTCCCCGGGCCATCCGTTACCCCCGCGGCGGAGAGAGCAAAGCTCTGGCAAAATACGGCTGCTCGGGCAAGGAATACGATAAACTCATTTTCACACCGGGTGCAAAGGCCGCACTGGTGAGCTACGCCGATGAGGTGGAAGATGTTCTCGCTGCCGCAGAGCTGCTGGCCAAAGAGGGCATCTCCTGCGATGTTTATAAGCTGGTGCGTATCTTCCCGTTTGAGGAAGAACTGATTCGTGACCTTTCAGCCTATCCCGTCGTTCTGATGGCCGAAGAGTGCGTGGCCTGCGGCGGCATCGGCGAACACCTTGCCCGCGCCCTGCAGGATGCTGGCTGGCAGGGCCGGTACATCCACCGTGCCGTGAAGAAGCTGTGCCTGCCTCACGCGACGGTTCCTCAAATCAAACAGGCGACTGGGCTGGATGCCGCACATCTGGCCGAGGCTGTGCGGGAAGCGGACCCGAAAGGAGAGAAAACACTTTGAAAATTCGTTTGGACCAATATCTGGTGCAGCACGGCATGATCCAGAGCCGTGAGCGTGCCAAAGCCCTCATCATGGCCGGTGTCGTTTTTGTCAACGAGCAGAAGGTGGACAAGGCCGGCGAGATGATAAAGGAAGACGCCAAGGTCGAGGTGCGCGGCCATGACATCGGCTATGTCAGCCGCGGCGGCCTCAAACTGGAAAAGGCAATGCAGTGCTTTCCTCTGACGCCGAACGGCAAGGTCTGTATGGACATCGGTGCGTCCACCGGAGGCTTTACCGATTGTATGCTGCAGAACGGCGCGGTCAAAGTCTATGCTGTGGATGTCGGCTACGGTCAGCTGGCATGGAGCCTGCGCACCGACGAGCGCGTCGTCAACATGGAGCGCACCAATATCCGCAATGTCACGCTGGACATGCTGGCAGAGCCTGTTGAGTTTTTCAGCGTGGATGTGTCGTTTATCTCGCTGCATCATATCTTCCCGGTGGCACAGGCTATCACGACGCCCGACGCAATGGGTGTCTGCCTCGTCAAGCCTCAGTTCGAGGCTGGCCGCGAGAAGGTGGGTAAAAACGGTGTCGTCCGCGACCCTGCCACCCACCGCGAAGTGCTCCACAATGCGATGGGATATGCCGCTGCAAACGGTTTCGTCGTGCGCGGACTGGATTTCAGCCCCGTCAAAGGCCCTGAGGGCAACATTGAGTACCTGATGTTCGTCCAGAAGAGTGAACAGCCCGGTGTGCTGGATGATTCTGTTGCCGAGCAGGTCGTAGCGGCAAGCCACAGCTCTCTGGACAAGTAAATCTGCTGGGAGACGGAGGAATAAACCGCCCTATGACTGTTTACATTTCGCCAAACCCCGGAAAGGAACAGGCTGCTGACACCGCCCGCCGGGCAGCGCAGCTCCTGCTGATGCAGGGGGCTGTCGTCCTGATGCGGGATGACCTGAAAGAGTCCTGCTATGTGGAAGGTGTACAGTACCTTCCTTTGGAAGAATGCCTTCCGCGCACCGATGTCATCCTGACCATCGGTGGTGATGGAACCATCCTGCACGAGGCAAATTTTACGCTGCAATATCAAAAACCCATCCTCGGCATTAACATCGGACGCTGCGGCTTCCTCGCCACCTGTGAGGTGGATGAAATGGAAGAAAAACTCGCCGCTCTGGTGCGGGGAGAGTATCTTCTGGATAGCCGGATGCTGCTCTATGTGCGGGTGCTGGGCGAGGATGGCTGGGAAGGCCATGCCCTCAACGATGTGGTCGTGACGAAAGGCCGCCTGCAGCAGGCCATCGACTTCAGCATCTACTGCGACGACATCCTCGTAGAGCATTACCGTGGTGACGGCGTCATCGTGGCGACCCCTACAGGCTCCACAGCCTATTCTCTGGCGGCCGGCGGGCCGATCTTGGACTCGCAGACCAAGGGCATCGTCGTTACTCCCATCTGTCCCCACAGTCTGACCAGCCCTGCGATGGTCTTTGCTCAGGAGCGCAAAATAAACATCTGTGTGGGGCAGGTCATCGACAACGAAGTGTTCCTGAGCTGCGACGGCGCAGCGGAATATCCGCTCAGTGCCGGCTCGACGGCGGAGATACGCCTCTCCGACCAGATCGTACAGCTCGTCACCTTCAGCAGGGCGGACCAGTTTCAGGCCATCGACCAGAAGCTGCGCAGCCGGAGATAATAACAAGAGGAGGCAAGGAATATGGGCCGAAACAATCCAGCTGAGGCAAAAGGCAAGACGGAACGTCAGCAGACGATCCTCCGCCTCATTCAGGAACATCCCATCAGCCGACAGGAGGTACTTCTCGAGCATCTGCGCCAGGAGGGCTTCGAGGTGACACAGGCTACCATTTCCAGGGACATCCGGGAGCTGTGCCTCGTCAAAGCTGCCACCGCCGACGGCTACCGTTATGTTTCCAGCCACAACGAAAGCCTCAACCCCAAGATGCAGGGCCGATTTGAGACGATATTCCACGAGTCTGTGCTGGGGGTAGATTTTGCCGGACATGTCGTGCTGGTGAAGTGCTACTCCGGCATGGCGAACGCTGCTTGTGAGGTATTCGACGCCTTGAAATGGAAGAATGTCGTCGGTACGCTTTCCGGCGACGATACATTCCTTATCGTAGCCCGTTCGGAGCGGGACGCAAAGACCATCTGTTCGGAACTGACCCGTCATATCGGGCAGAAATAAACGCGGGAGTGAAACTATGCTGAGCAGCCTGCAAATCGAAAATGTTGCAGTTATCCAGAAAGCAAACGTCCATTTCGAAAAGGGCCTCAACGTCCTGACCGGTGAGACGGGCGCAGGTAAATCCATCCTCATCGACTCCATCAACGCCATTCTGGGCAACCGCACTTCCAAGGATCTTGTGCGCACCGGCGCGGCTAAGGCCGTCATTCGGGCCGCGTTCGAGGACGTGCCGCCTGCTGTTCTCGACAGCCTCGAAAAGGCAGGCTATGAGCGCTCGGAGGCCCTGCTGCTCAGCCGTGAGATCACCGCCGAGGGCAAGAGCACCTGCCGTATCAACGGGAAGCCGGCTACTGCCGCCGTCCTGCGGGAGCTGTGCGGCGGACTTATCAACATCAACGGTCAGCACGACTCCGTGGGTCTGCTGAACCCGGCCCGTCATGAGGGCATTCTGGATGCTTACGCCCAGAACAGCGCTGAGTATCAGGCGTATTATGCTATCTATCGGGAACTGGTCAGCGTCAAAAAGGCGCTGGACGCCATGATAACCGACGAGAGCGAAAAGCAGCGCCGTATCGACCTGCTGAGCTATCAGGTGCAGGAGATCGACGATGCCGGCCTGACGGCAGGGGAGGAGCAGACGCTGGAAAGCCGCCGCAAAGTGCTGGCAAATGCTTCCACCATCCGAGACCGTATCGCACAGTGTTATGCGCTGCTCTCCGGCGGCGACGAGGCCCCAGGGGCTGTTGACCTTCTGGGTGAAGCCTCCAACGCTGTGGACGCAGCGGCACAGCTCGACGGAGAGCTGTCTGCCGGTGCGGGCCAGCTGCTCGACCTTTATTACACCGCGAAGGATGTCGCCGCAGACCTTATTGGCCGTCTGGACGCCTACGACACCAACGACGCAGAGCTGGACGAGATCGAGCAGCGCATCGACCTTATCTATAAGCTCCGGCGGAAGTACGGAGACACCGTAGAGGACATCCTCGCCTTTGGCGAACGGGCACGGAAAGAACTTGAGATGATACAGTCCTCGCAGGAGAGGGTAGAGCACTTGCAGAAAGAGCAGCGCCGTCTCTACACCCTTGCGCGGGAAAAGGCCGAAGCTTTGACCCAGACCCGTCTGAAAGCTTTTGATGAGCTGAACAAGCGTATTTCTGGCACGCTGGACTTCCTGAACATGCCGGGTGTGCGGATGACGCTTCGCCATTCGCGCGGCCCGCTGGCCAGCCATGGGCAGGACAGCATCGAGTTCTATATCTCCACAAACCCCGGCGAAGCTCCGAAGCCTCTGGCAAAGATCGCCTCGGGCGGTGAGTTGAGCCGTATTACCCTTGCCATTAAAAACGCAATGGCTGATAAAGACGCCGTGCCGACCGTTATTTACGACGAGATCGACAGCGGCGTATCGGGCAAAGCAGCCAGCCGTATCGGCGAGGTACTGCGTCAGAGCGCCGAGGGCCATCAGATCCTCTGCATCACTCATACGGCGCAGATCGCTGCACTGGCCGACTGCCATCTGCTTATCCAGAAAAATATCACGAACGAGCGTACCTATACTGAGATACACCCGCTGGACGAGAATGGCCGTGTAGAGGCGCTGGCCCGCCTCATCTCCGGCGACCATGTCACAGAGCTTTCGCTGGCCAATGCCCGGGAAATGCTGGGCCGGAACGCAGAAAAATAAGAAAAAAGCCAGAGCTTGACATTCCGGCAGGGATGTGCTAAACTGAATCTCGTTGAAAGGCGAAGATGGGAACCGAGTACCCTGATGCGCTCTGCCCAGAGAGGCCCCGGCTGGTGAAAGGGGCTGCGGAGCCGTAGGCGAAATACGTCCCTGAGCCGCAGGCTGAACGAATAGTAGGCTGTGCCGCGTGCGAGCGTTACAAACGCAGGAGTGTCACTCTACTCTGGGGTGTGCACTCGTGAGGTCGTTTCTGTGAGGAAGCGGCAAACAGAGGTGGTACCGCGAATTTTCTCGCCCTCTGCCAAATTCATTTTTGGCAGGGGGTGTTTTATTTTTCCCTCTGCCCACAAACAGGAGGAAAAAATCATGACTCTGTACGAAGAACTCAAGGCCCGCGGCTTGGTGGCCCAGATCACCGATGAAGAGATCATCGACCTGATCAACAATGGCAAGGCAACCTTTTACATCGGCTTTGACTGCACTGCCGACAGCCTGACCGCAGGCCACTTTATGGCCCTGACCCTGATGAAGCGCCTGCAGATGGCAGGCAACAAGCCTATTGCCCTGATTGGCGGCGGCACTACCATGATCGGCGACCCCTCCGGCCGTACCGACATGCGCAAGATGCTGACCAAAGAGGATATCGCCCACAATGCCGCATGCTTCAAAAAGCAGATGGAAAAGTTCATCGACTTCTCTGAGGGTAAGGCACTGATGCTGAACAATGCAGACTGGCTGCTGAACCTGAACTACGTGGAACTGCTGCGTGATGTGGGTGCCTGCTTCTCCGTGAACAACATGCTGCGCGCCAAGTGCTACGAGCAGCGCATGGAGAAGGGCCTGTCCTTCCTCGAGTTCAACTACATGATCATGCAGAGCTACGACTTCTACTACATGTTCCAGCATTACGGCTGCAACATGCAGTTCGGCGGCGATGACCAGTGGAGCAATATGCTGGGCGGCACCGAGCTTATCCGCCGCAAGCTGGGCAAGGATGCTTATGCTATGACCATCACCCTGCTGACCGACTCTCAGGGCAAGAAGATGGGCAAGACCGCCGGCAACGCTGTCTGGCTGGACCCCAACAAGACCAGCCCCTTCGAGTTCTACCAGTACTGGCGCAATGTGGGCGATGCCGATGTGATGAAGTGCATCCGTATGCTCACCTTCCTGCCGCTGGAGCAGATCGACGAGATGAGCACATGGAAGGATCAGCGCCTGAACGAAGCTAAGGAAATTCTGGCTTACGAGCTGACCAGCATGGTCCATGGCAAAGAAGAGGCCGAAAAGGCCCAGAATGCTGCCCGCGCACTGTTCAGCGGCAGCGCAATGGATACCGAGCACATGCCTTCTACTCAGCTGACCGAGGCCGACCTGACCGATGGCTCCATCGGTATCCTGACCCTGATGGTCAAGGCTGGTCTGGCAGCATCCAACGGCGAGGCACGCCGTCTGGTCGTGCAGGGCGGTGTTCTGGTGGATGGCGAGAAGGTAGCCGCTCCCACCGTTGGCTTCTCTGCTGAGCAGCTGGCAAAGGGTATTGTGATCAAGAAGGGCAAGAAGATCTACCACAAAGTCACTCTGTAAAAATATTGAACATGAAAATGCCGGTGTACTCTGTTTTGGAGTGCACCGGCATTTTTTCACTTGATGGAGGATTGCTCGCTTGCTTGCAGAATTTACAGCTCGTAAGCCTTCTTCAATGCTTCGTAAGCTGCATCCTCATTCTCTGCGTGGACCAGCAGGGAAATATCCAGATCGCTGGTGGTGATAAGCAGTACTTCAATGCCGGCCATTGCCAGAGAATTCAGTGCACGGGCAGCCACGCCGCAGCTGGTGACCATTTCTTCACCAAACAGGTTCAGCTTGGAATAACCCACGCTGATCAGCGGGGAAGCCTTGGCATCCTTGTCCAGATTTGCAACGGAAATAGCCTTCATCACCAGCGGAAGATCACTGCTGGAAGCGGTAAAGCTGAAATCGATGGTGGTGCCATGGGGTGCACTCTGGCTGATCATATCTACGACCACACCGTTATCTGCAAAGATCTGCAGGTAACGTGCGAGGCTGTTGCCCTTGAACTCTACATCCTGCACACTGATCATCATGAGGCTCGGCTCAATATTGATCTTCGATACTCCGTACATAAGGATCCTCCGTTCTGCCCGAAAGGCGGGCTTCAACAATACAAAAATATTCAGGTAAGCTGCAAAAACTCCGGGTCGATATTTTCCCGGGCAATGGACTGAATCATTTCCAGGCTGAAATCCGGATACGTCTGCCGTACTCCGTGGGCCTTTGTAAGGGCTTCGGTATAATCGCGGAACAGGTAGGTACGCACATTGGATTTGCCTGCATCATAGTGGGTCACCGTCGGCAGAAGTCTGGGAGAGAGCACGCTGCAACGGACAGTGCCGTCCGGTTCGGTCGTTTTTTCAAGCTGAACCGATAAAATTGCGCCGACCAGCTGATCGGGCTTTTCCTGCGTGCTGATAAAATTTCCCAGAGAATAGGTGGTGAATACCTTTCTGCCATCTGCTGCAGTCAGCCATTGAGCGTTCTGCAATACATGTGGATGCGTACCTACGATCAGGTCAGCACCCCAATCCGCAAGGCTTTGTGCCAATGCACGCTGCGCATCCACAACGGTATGACTGTTTTCCACGCCCCAGTGCACACCCACCACCACAAAATCTGCAAGCTGACGTGCCGCTTTTACCTGCTGCTCGATCACATCGGTCTGGCTGGTATAGATCACATTGGCCTGCATGGAGCTGTTCTGCGGGATGCCATTGGTATGCTCTGTGTAGGAAAGATATGCGATCGTTACACCATTGACAGTCTGCAGCGGGATATGACCGTAGTCCTCTTTGCCCTTCCACAAACCGGTGGTCACTACATCCTCCGGCATACTGCCCCAGAAGCGCAGGGTAGCGGCAATGCCGGAAGCGCCTTTATCGTAGGTGTGGTTATTGGACAGGCTGAACACTCGCACACCCGCCCGGTAAAGCGCACGGGCGCAATCGCCCGGCGTAGAAAAGCATGGGTAGGAGGATGGCTCCAATTCATCCGTGCAGAGCGTTTCCTGATTGATCCAGTTCACATCATGCTGTGCATAAAAAGGCGCAATATGTTCGTAACAGTAATCGAAACTGTAAGCTTCCTCTCCGGAAGCGCGGCGCTGCGCCTGCTTATAAATGGGTGCGTGGATCAGATTATCTCCTGTTGCAGAAAAGCGGACAGTCTGAACCAGCGGCCGCGGTTCCGGCTCTGGCGCAGGCTCTGCTTCTTCCGGCTGTGATACAGTGGCAGAACCTGCAGAAGAGCTTTCCGTGCTCACCGGTTCTGCCGTCGGTATGCTTTCCTGTAGAAAGAACTTTGGCAGCAATGGCAGGCAGAACAGAAATACGATCAGCATCGCTCCGGCTGTCCAGAAAGCCTGCCTTCTGGCGCGGCGTTTTGCAGTCGGTCTGCGCCGGTGTTGTTGCGGGGATTGTTTGCTCATCCGCGTCCACATCCTTCCACCATGTTTCTGCCAAAAGCAGAGCAATCAGGCTTTTTAAAGTGCAGCGATCATATCACCCATATTGTACAGGCCCGGCTCCTTTTTTGCAAGGTAAACAGCAGCATTTACCGCGCCGTTTGCAAAAATATTGCGGGAATAAGCGGTGTGCTTGAGGGTGATCACCTCGTCCGGGCCGCAGAACAGCACTTCGTGATCACCCACGATGCTGCCGCCGCGCACGGAACTGATACCAATTTCCTTCGGGTCGCGCTTCTGGCGGACAGAAGAACGGTCGTAAACATAATGATATTCGCCATTATTCTGCTCGTTGATGGCATCAGCCAGCATCAGTGCAGTGCCGCTGGGAGCATC
>ERZ650918.611-NODE-611-length-37992-cov-4.806653_pt1 | contig 37992 bp, 49 predicted proteins | sample MGYA00514758_ERZ650918 | MGnify/ENA metagenome assembly ERZ650918 | reverse complement strand
ACGGATAATATGCAATAAGCTCACCTTCACCACACATCAAGGCAGATTCAATGTTAGCATCTTTGGCATCTAATTGAATTGTATTAAAGTAAGTTCCAGAATAAGTATATTGTAAAATTTTTCTCATAGAATTACAGATAAGACATACCAATTTATTATCACGATCCAAATAGAAATTATCCGAATAAACATATTCATCCGGCCCTATTCCTCTATGACTTATTTCATTAATAAAATATCCTTCTTCATCAAAGACAAATAATCCTCTTGAATCTTTTACAAAGTAAAAATTTCCATCATTCTTTATACATTCAATATCACTTAATAAGCATTCACTTGTTCTCAATGGAACATATTTGACACTATCTACAATATCGTACAAATTGATTTGTATAGGATTATTTCTATTCAAAACATCAATAATTTCAACATCACCTTTATGATTTGAAACCTGTCGTTGACAGGATGACATAGTTAGAAAAATTATCATAATAATTTTTCCCACATGTACCACTTCCGCCAACGAGCTATTATTTCCAGCAATCATTATTACTACTTAATATAATGTGAGTTAGATATAAGATTAAAATATTCTTTTGATTATAAGAAACATAGCGATAAAAGTATTAAATTTATAGTGCTCAATTATAACATTTAAACGATTACCACTATGTTCACAGAGGCTAAAGGTACAGAGATTTATTGTATGGCGGATGATTTCTGCAAGGAATTTGCATTGCAACAGGGAAAATATATGTTCGAAGATACGACTCATACGCATCAGAACAAACCGAACCGTATGAATGATGCGGAAATAATGATTATCCTTATCCTGTTCCATTCGGGAGGATTCAGATATTTCAAGCATATTACAAGGAATATGTCTGCAAGCATTTAACACATCAACTTAATATAGTATAAGGAGATATAATTCTATCTTTCTTCGTTTCCTTACACGAACACAACAAAATAATGACAAATATAAGACCTAGAATACGTATCATTTTTTCAAATAGTATTTCAATATTACAGGATTATCATCTTCTTTCAACTGTGTCATTTTTAAAATATCCTCAGATGACATGAATTTGGGATCTGTATACATAGCGACTTCGTCTGGATGACAAATTGCCATTAAAATATTATCTACTATACCAAAACAAAATTTCATAATAAAAGGCTTCTTATCCCTCAGTAAAAATCCCTCTTTCTTTTTTCTGTTAAATATAAAATTACCGCCAGTATCTCTATTCTGTACAAAAACAACATAAACATAATCATCATTAAAGAATTTAATCAATGGAATAACATAGTTAGAACTTCGTAAAAAATCAGCTCTCCCTGCTGTTTCTTCTGTTAATTCCATCATTTCTTTATCTGATTTATATTTTTTTGCAGTTGCACATCCCGGTAAATCGTCTTCTTCTATCATTGAATCCCCAAAGTCTAGATACATAATAGGAGTAAGCTCCATTGCTTTGTCATCAATCTGATAAAAATAATAATTAACACCATTAGGTACAAAATAGAACTTTTCACCTATTGTATAAAATTTCTCCTTGTCCATCGTATTTTCTACAGAAATAGTTCCACTATAACCAACATTAGTAATTTGCTGAGTTTTCAAATTTGCAAATAACACTTCTTCATCTGTCCAAATAAAAGGATTAGTAAATACATATTTATCAAGACTTAAGGCCATAAGACTATTAAGCGCAAATTTTGATTTAATTTTTCGTTTTGATAATAATTTAAAATCAAGGCTATATGTATATATTACTCCATATGGATCCAACAAATCAATTCCTTTTAAAAATGGATTAAATTTTATATCTACAGCCATAGAATACTCTTCAGGCCCTTGACCTTGTCTATTTATTGAATTAGAAATAAATTTACCTGTACCTGAAAATGTAGAGACAACTTGATCTTTATCATAAATCGCATATATATCCATTGTTTGGTCATACATGACTTTTTTAAATTTACCTATTAATGATGAATCTTTCGTTTCTAAAGGAGTAATTTCTATTTTCTCTAGAAACACGGAAGCATCAGAAGAAGCATTACGTACTTCAATAGGTATTTTTTCGATACCATCAATGATTTTTTGTTTATTAGATGAGCAAGCACATATAATCATTAACAATAGAAGTATAATTATCTTATTCATAATATAAATTGGGTATTTTCAATTATTTCTCAGGGGTAATCCCCTGAGAAATAATCCATTAAACTATTCAATTCGGGCATGTAGTGATACATGAATATATTTTAATAGCAAACAATGCTGTGATACTTAAAAAGATTTTATTCATAAACTTTTTTATTATTTATAAGAGCCTGTTAAAAAATGATTGAAATAAAAAATAAGAAGATTTTCGTACCTGCCAAGGTATTCCTTTATTTGTAGTGACCAAACTATAATAAAGAGTTTAACGGAAACCGAATCGCAATATATAACAAAAGTATTGAACCTGCAAGTCCGAAAGCGAAAATATGATTTACGTATGATATGAACGCTTACGTGGTAGGTACTTTATTAACATTATTCGATTTGCATAATTCTATTCAAATAACTACCTTTACGGAAAATTGAAACAGGTATGGCAAAAGAAATTAACCCATTTATAGTAACTGGAAAAATAGAACCCGAGTACTTCTGCGATCGCGTGAAAGAATCAGAGAGGCTGGTTAAATCATTAACCAATGGCAATAACCTTGTCATTATCTCACCCAGAAGAATGGGTAAAACGGGACTAATCCGTTTCTGTTATGAGAAACCTGAAATAAAAGAAGAATATTATACTTTCTTCATTGACATACTCCATACATCAAGCTTAAGAGAATTCACTTATCTGCTTGGCAAAGAAATTTATGAAACACTATTGCCCCGCAGTAAGAAAATGGCAAGCCTGTTTATCCAGACAGTTAAATCAATCAATGGTAAATTCGGATTTGACCCGCTGACCAATCTACCTACTTTCAATCTGGAACTGGGGGATATTGATCGACCCGAATATACACTGGAAGAAATATTTCAATGTCTGATAGCAGCAGACAAACCTTGTATTGTTGCCATCGACGAGTTTCAACAAATTGCTAAATATCCCGAGAAGAATATAGAAGCATTACTACGCACACACATACAGACAATAGAAAACAGTAACTTCATCTTTGCCGGAAGTGAACGGCATATGATGCAGGAAATGTTTCTATCTTCATCCCGTCCATTCTACCACAGTGCCGATATTTTGGAACTGAAAGCCATTGTACCGGAAATCTATATACCATTTATCGCAGACCATTTCCAAAAAAGAAAACGGCATATTGAAATCGAAAATATAGAAAAAGTATATCGGCTATTCAAAGGACATACCTTTTATATTCAAAAAACATTCAATGAAGCTTTTGCAGATACACCGAAAGGGAAAGAATGTACACTGGAAATTATCAAAACAGCTATAGATAACCTTATTGCATATAATGATACAATCTTTCGGGAAATCTTATCTAATATTCCCGAAAAGCAGAAGGAATTGCTTTATGCCATTGCCAAAGTAGGTGAAGCAGAAAACGTCACATCAGCGAAATTTATCAAACGATACAGTCTGACATCCGCAAGCTCTGTACAGTCCGCAACTAAAAAACTGCTTGAAAAAGACATTATTACAGAAATCAATAAAGTATATTCGGTTACCGACAAGTTCTTTGGTATGTGGATCAATACTATTTATGGCAATAAATATACCCTTTAGTAAAGATGCAACTAAAATTACCATCAAATAAATTATAAAGTTAACACAATATATGGTAATTACCGAATGCCAATTATATTATTATGTTCTCATTATAAATATTTTAGCCCTATTTCTCTTCAATATCCTTGTTTTTCAAAACACATACGTTATCTTTGTAGTTATAGTACAAAATAAAGCAAAACAAAATGAAATCTAAAAACATCATTCTATTATTTACTTTGGCATTGCCATTGTTCAGTTGTAGTGAATCACAAAAAAGAGTATCCTTTAGCGAAAGCACAACTGCTAAATCTACCGCTTTGAAGGAAGCCTTTATCTCCATTCCAATGGATATAAAAAAGAAAGGAGATATCTTATATGCCGGTGATTTTAAAGGAGACAGCCTTTTATACTGCTATAGTCTTAGTGAACAACGCTTTGTAAATCAAATGCTACCACAAGGACAAGGACCTGATGAATTTTTAAGCCCTGTCGAATTCTTTCTGTCTGATTCGTCTGCCTTCATACACAATCGATGGCACTTCACAGCGCAAAACTATACATTCAACGCGAAAGACTTTTCCATCCGGCGACAAGGAGAATTGATACACCTGCCCATGAGCATTGACAGAGTCTATCCGATAAGCGAATCACGCTTTATAGCGTCCGGCGTTTTTGAAGATTGCAGATTCCTTATTTTAGATAATGACGGCAATGTTATATCCAAATCTGGCGACTTCCCGAACTATCAAAGTGGAGAAGAAACCATACCCAATACGGCTAAAGGTATGTTTCATCAATCACAATTCGGTTACAACACCGACCGGAAACGTCTGGCATGTGCTACCAGTAATGTACTTGAGCTATGGGACTATAAGCCGGAAACATTAACGCTCCATAAAAGACTATTGTTAGCACCCTATCATTATCAGTTCAATTCAAGCCCAGACGGTGTGTATGCGGAAAGTGATAATCCTGATGCCGAACTGGGAGCACGAGGCATTGCCGTTTCCAATAACTATGTTTATGTACTGTATAACCCAAACACCAATCGGATGCACGAAGAACAAAAAGAAACTCTAAACAGCGAGATTTGGGTTTTCGACTGGGAAGGAAAACCGATACGTAAAATTTTGACAGATACTCATATAGAATGCTTCTGTGTAGATGAAACCGATACTTCATTTTATTGTGTAATGACTGCACCGGACTATTGTATTGGGATAGTGTCACCATCCCATTAACATAGTGACAGTATGTGCCAAGGATAGTGTCACTATCCCGAGCACATACTGTCACTATAACAAATCGAATATTTCGAGCTATTCTTGTCCTAGTCCGCCCGCTGTGTAGGCAGTGTAAACTCCTGAGAATCACAGATTACCCCATTCTCATCGGACACCGCTACGCGGAAAGTCACTTCACCATCTTTCAGCTTACTTCCGGCATAGACCGTAGCCGTATAGCGGATACCCTCACCCGGAAGAATTTCTTCTATCATTACAGTAGGAGAAATGCCGATATGTTTCACTTTCCCGACCGTCTCTACAATAGGAACCACGTCATAAACCGGATTTCGTCCTTCATTCATGATTTCAAAGATGATCTTGCTGCTTTCTCCCCCGTCTATCGCATGATTACGGTTATCGTCAATAAAGCGAATCTTGCGCAGTTTCAACTGAGTCAGTTGCTGCTGAGTCTGCGTCCGAGGTTTAAACTTAGAGTGAGACTGCCCTTGTCTGACTTCCGGAACGTAAGCATATTCCTCTATCGGGTCCGGTTTCGGAGCAGTCAGCGCATTCCCTATCGCTGCACCGGCAATGGTGCCAACAATATTTCCAATGGCAGAGCCGCGATATCCGCCCCTCCAGCCACGATTATTATCTCCGATAAGTCCGCCTATCGAACTTCCCAGACTTCCCCCAATTGCAGCACCACCTACAATTGCTCCGGGATTTCCCATACGTCCCGATGCACATCCGCTCAACATCAGAGCAGAAAGCAGAATTACAGTTAGTTGTTTCCTCATGATCATCTCTAATTTTTCTATGATTACTCTATCACTTTAAAACGTGCAAAACGCAACAATAGTTGCTTGTCCCCTGCATTTTTAAAATGAATCGTTGCTTTTGCATTATCACCCGTTCCTTCTACCCTGATCACTTCGCCCAAGCCGAAACGTTCGTGTTCTATCATCTGCCCCGCCTGTACTCCTGTTACAGATGCCGAACCGGCTGAAGCCGACCGTGTACTGCTTCCACTCACCGCACTGACCTTCTTCAAATTCTTCGGCACACTGGGTGCAATCACCTGAGCCTTCGGACGTTCACGATCAGAAAATTTAGTACCATAAGGCGTTCGTGTAGGAGATGCCGCACGTGTAAATCCACCTTCGATCTCCCTGCGGAAACGCCCCGCACCTTCGTCCACCGACCGGCTGACTCCCGCCTCATGCGGCAACCGCAAATAATTCACATCGATATCGCGCAAGAAACGGCTGGGACTTCCAAATTCCATCTTTCCATAACGGAAACGGGTCTTGGCAAAAGAAATATAACAATGTTCTTCGGCACGGGTAATAGCCACGTAGAACAAACGACGCTCCTCTTCCAGAGCACGGGGAGAATCGCCCACCATACCACTGGGGAAAAGGTTTTCTTCCAGCCCCACTACGAATACGTTTTTAAACTCCAGCCCCTTGGCCGAATGAACGGTCATCAACGTTATCTTTTCTCCATCATCCGCTTTGTCCGAGTCCTGATCAGTAAGCAAGGCAATCTCCGAAAGGAAATCTGTCAGAGAAATATTCGGGTTGCCTTCTTCCTGCCGCAAAGCGCAGAAATCATTCATACCATTCACCAATTCCTCAATGTTTTCCTTACGACTCAGATTCTCCGGCGAAGTATCCTGACAGACATCATTGATGATGCCGGACCGGCGGATAATATCCGTTCCTATCTCATACGCACTCTTGTCCACCTGATCGGTCATAAAGCCTTCTATCAGTTCACGGAAACCTTGCAGTTTGGTGTGCGTACCTTTATTGATATTCAGCCCATAGCTCAATGGTTCGCAAAGCGCCGCCCAAAGGCTGACACCATTTTCAGTGGCAGCGGAGATGATTTTTCCAACCGTCGTATCACCGATGCCACGGGCAGGATAATTAATGATTCGCTTGAATGCTTCTTCATCATTCGGGTTCACTACCAAGCGGAAGTAAGCAATGACGTCCTTAATCTCCTTACGCTGGTAGAATGAAAGTCCGCCATAGATTTTATAGGGCATACTTCGTTTCCGAAGAGCCTCCTCGAAAACACGGCTCTGCGCATTCGTACGGTATAATATGGCAAAATCGGCATAGCCGTAACTATGTTCCCGACGCAGTTCAGCTATCTTATTGGCTACGATATCCCCTTCTTCCACATCGCTGTAAGCCTGAAACACGCCAATCGGTTCGCCCCGTTCTTTTTCAGAGAATACTTCTTTCCGAATCTGACGTTCATTCTTTTCGATCAGACTGTTGGCAGCACAGACAATGGTTTGCGTAGAACGATAATTCTGCTCCAGTTTAAAGACTTTCGTGTTAGGATAAACCTTCGTGAAATAAAGGATATTATCAATATCCGCTCCACGGAAAGAGTAAATACTCTGCGCATCATCGCCTACCACACAAACACGCTGATTTTCTTTCGTCAACTGGAGTACGATGCTATGCTGGGCATAATTCGTATCCTGATACTCGTCCACCAGCACATAACGGAACTGCTCCCTATAACGGGCCAGCACTTCCGGAAAGTCGCGGAACAGAATATACGTATACACCAGCAGATCATCGAAATCCATAGCTCCCGCCTGACGGCATCTTTCCCAGTAACGGGTATATATTTCACGGACAGCGGGCACTTTGGCTGCCATATCTCCTTCATACGCTTCTTTGTTGGCGGCATATCCCGTAGGAGAAACCAAATGGTTTTTGGCACTCGAAATACGGGCCTGCACCATCCCCGGCTTATATGTCTTTTCGTCCAGTCCCATCTCCTTGATGATGGAACGGATCAGACTTTTACTATCCGCCGAATCATAAATGGTAAATTGGGAAGTGAATCCGATATACTTTGCTTCGGCACGGAGAATGCGGGAAAAGACGGAATGGAAGGTACCCATCCACAAATAACGTGCCCGCTCCATGCCCACCTGACGGGCTATACGATCTTTCATCTCACGCGCCGCCTTATTGGTAAAGGTCAGTGCGAGGATGTTCCACGGTTGATAGCCGTTTTCCAGCAGATAGGCAATTTTATAAGTCAACACACGTGTCTTTCCCGAACCTGCACCGGCTATCACCAGCGAAGGCCCGTCGTTATAAGTCACTGCTGCACACTGACTCTCATTTAATTCCTCTATATAGTTGGTATTCATAACAGCATTATAAAAACAATGAGGATTTTTAACAAACCCTTGGCGTTCAAATTTGTTTCAATACGACAAAAGTATAACATTCATTTGACAATGAAGATATTTTTATGAATTTTCATCACTAACTATTTAACCTAATCACTCAAAGCAATGAAAAAGAGTATATTTTTATCATTTATTTTATGTTTGTGCCTTGTCGCCTGCATACCACAGCAAGCAATGGCACAAAAGCAAAGCCGCATGGAAAAGCTGCTGAGGTATCTGAACGACAATGACGCCGACAAATGGCAGAAGAACAGGGAAAAACTGGATGACGAAACAAAGGCGTACTATGCCGAAGATTTATCATTGATGGACGTCCTCAACGACCTGTGGAACGGACAGAGCGAACAGGCAGCCACCCTCTATTTCGGCTGCTACGAGAAAGCCGCCCAAAGTAACTTCCCCGGCATCTGCGAAGGGGAAAAGATTCCGCTTTCTCAGATACGGGACAAGGCGGACCAGTCCATTATCAACCTGCTGGAGGCCTCGAAAGATAAAATTCCTTTCAGCCGGGCACTGCTGGACAGCATTCACGCCACCGAATATCCGGTTGACTCCGCCATGCTGCAACGGCTGCAGAACATCCGCGAGGTGGCGCTGCTGGAAGGAATGCTCAAAGCCCCCACTCCCATCATCTACCAGACTTACGTCAAGGAGTATCCCAACGGCAAATTTATCGCACAAGTCAACGCCTCCGAAAACGTACGGCTCTACCAACTGGTGAAGACGGCCCCGACTCCTGCAAACTTCAAAGCCTTCTTTGAAGACCCCGAAATGCAGAAGTATTATCAAGACAGAGGTCCGCGCCCCTATCTTGCCGAGGTCCGTACCTTATACGATGATTTCCTGTTCCAACGCATCGACAGCCTGAAAAAAGAAGGAAATGCCACCGCCATCCGGCAGATCATCGATGATTATAAGAATACACCTTATCTGGCCACCGGTGCACGGACTCACCTGAACGATCTTGAATATCTCAGTGAAAAGGCAGACTTCGAGCTTCTGAAACCGGCAATAGTCAACTCCGAATCGCTCGGTTTATTGCAGGAATTCCTCAAAACACACAAGTATAAGGAATTTCGTGACCAGGCAAAAAATTTGCGTGCTCCATTTATCCTGCAAGCCATTGTTTCCACCCCGACTACCGTGAAATATTACACTCAAGGACGATTGATAAAGTGCTGCGAAACCGACAGCACCGGCAATATTACGACCAGCTACACCTACAATGACAAAGGGCAACTTACCACCACATTATCCGTGACTGAAAAGAACGGGCAACCCATCAACGAGGTGCAAACCAGCAGGCTGTACGACCCGCAAGGCCACTGCATCTTCGAAGTGAAAACTAATCCGAAAACCAAAACGGACTTTTACCGCCGTGCACGCCGCATCGGTATCGACGGTAGCATCGAAAGCGATTCTCTAAAATACATGGACGGCAGATATACCGTCAGCAGCTACAACAAGCAGGGATTACTGACGGAAACCAAAGAGTACAACAAGAACGGGGAAATGGAGGGATATACAGTCAACAAATACGACGACAAAGGCAGAATGACCGAATCTCAGCATCAGAATATGCTCTTTGTCAATTCGCCCAACCAGATTCTCTCGCAAAAAGAACTGTATGAATATGATAAATACGGATACCTCACCCGCATCGTCTACCAACGTATCTTCGGCAACAGCCAGAAGACGTCCGGCTGCCTGACCTGCCTGTACGACGAGTACGGAAACCGGATCGACGGTGACTCCTATTACGAATATGACAATACGGGACAATGGATATGCCGCACCAGCTATGACAACCCGCAGCAAGTGGAACGTATACAGTACATTTATAAATAAAAATAAAATACCGTGAACCTTTTGCGAACTATGGCTGTTATTATAGTATAACAAAACCATTTAAAGTTTTGACAATATGAATACTATATTAATGTCTTTAATAATTATGACCATGACTTACGAAATGCCTAAACTTCCTTACGCAAACAATGCGCTGGAACCTGTAATCAGTCAGCAAACGATAGATTTCCATTACGGAAAACATCTGCAAACATATGTAAATAATCTGAATAGCCTTGTGCCCGGAACAGAATATGAAGGCAAAACGGTAGAAGAAATCGTTGCCACCGCTCCCGATGGAGCTATCTTCAACAACGCCGGCCAAGTGCTGAATCACAATTTATATTTCCTCCAATTCGCTCCGAAACCTTCGAAAAAGGAACCGGCAGGCAAACTGGGAGAAGCCATCAAACGTGATTTCGGCAGCTTTGAAAACTTCAAGAAAGAATTCAATGCAGCAGCAGTCGGATTGTTCGGTTCAGGATGGGCCTGGCTGTCAGTAGACAAGAACGGTAAACTGCATATCACCAAAGAAGGAAACGGCAGTAACCCTGTACGCGCCGGACTGAAACCACTTCTGGGTTTTGATGTGTGGGAACACTCCTACTACCTGGACTACCAGAACCGCCGTGCCGACCACGTAAACGCCCTGTGGAACATCATCGACTGGGATGTGGTAGAAAAACGAATGTAACCGGACTCATTAAAATTAAGCTAAACTATACTATTGAAAAGGTCGTTGTGAATTTCACAGCGGCCTTTTTTCTAGCATAAAAAACTAAACCATCTATTGTATTTCAAAGGCATAATTTGTATTTTTGCAATAGCCGAAAATCAAAACAGACAATTATGACACTTCAGCTAAAAAATAAAAAATGGCGCATTGTCTACGTTATTTCCTTTCTTTTATTCTCCTTTACAGGCAATGCGGCTATTCCGGAAGAACCGGAAGAGGAGATTCTTTTCGTGACATCCTATAATTCCGATACTAAATATACCTACGATAATATCAACACGTTCGTAGAAACGTACCGCCAACTGGGTGGCAAGTATTCCACCATCGTAGAGAACATGAATGTTACCGACCTCAATCAATCCAGAAAATGGAAGAAAACGCTTACCAACATTCTGGACAAACATCCGAACGCCAAGCTGGTTATCCTGCTGGGTGGCGAAGCGTGGAGCAGTTTCCTGCACCTCGAAGACGAGAAGTACAGACAACTGCCCGTATTTTGCGCTATGGCATCACGCAACGGCATCCGTATTCCGGAAGATTCCATCGATATACAGACTTACGAACCTCAAAGCATTGACTTAACGGAAAGAATGAACGAATACAATATAATATATTGTAACACATATGAATACGATGTCGATAAAGACATAGAAATGATGCGAAGCTTTTATCCGGATATGGAGCATTTAGTGTTCATCTCGGACAACACCTACAACGGACTTGCCGAACAAGCGTGGGTGAAAAAAAACATGAAACGCTATCCGGAAATATCGACGACCTATATTGACGGTCGTACCCACACTCTCGATGCTGCCGTCAAACAGTTACGCGATGTCCCTAGAAATTCGGTTGCACTACTGGGCATCTGGAGAATTGACAATCGGGGCATAACGTATATGAACAACTCTGTATATGCTTTCTCCAAAGCGAATCCTGAATTGCCTGTATTCAGCCTGACTGCTACCGCCATCGGTTATTGGGCAATCGGAGGGTATATCCCCCAATACGACGGAATAGGGAGGAGCATGGGAGAACAGGCTTATCAATTTCTGGACAAGGGAAAAAACAATGTCAGCCACATTCATTTGTTACCCAACAGGTACAAATTCGATGCCAACAAACTGCATGAATGGGGATTTCAGGACAAGAAGTTACCTTTCAATTCACTTGTCATCAATCAACAGGTGCCTTTCTTTCAGGCATATCGGACGGAAGTGCAATTCATCCTGTTTACCTTCCTTGTACTGATAGGCGGACTGTTTATCTCACTGTATTATTATTACCGGACAAAAATCTTAAAGAACCACCTTGAGAAGACTACAGCCCAATTAAGGGAAGATAAAAAGAAACTGGAATTATCGGAAATTGCGCTACGTCACGCCAAAGAGCGTGCCGAAGAAGCCAATCAACTGAAAAGTGCCTTCGTATCAAATATGAGCCACGAAATACGGACACCACTGAACGCTATTGTCGGCTTTTCCAGCCTACTGATCGATACTGTGGAAACGACGGATGAACAGAAGGAATATGCGGATATCATCCAGACTAATTCCGAATTGTTATTGCAACTGATCAGTGATGTACTGGATGTATCACGTCTGGAATCAGGAAAATTGCTATTCAAGTATGAATGGTGCGAACTGGTAAATCATTGCCAAAACATGATCACACTGACCAGGAAGAACCGGACAAGAGATATAGATGTCAGGCTTCAGATGCCGAAAGAGCCTTATATGCTCTATACCGATCCGCTACGTTTACAGCAGGTGATCATCAACTTACTGAACAATGCGCTGAAGTTTACTCCCGACGGCGGAAGTATCACGCTGGATTATAAAATAGACGAAGAAGATCAGTGTATGCTGTTTTCTGTGACCGATACAGGCGCGGGCATCCCCGAGGACAAGCAGGAACTGGTATTCCAGCGTTTTGAGAAGCTCAACGAATTTGTGCAGGGAACAGGCTTGGGACTGGCTATCTGCAAACTGACCATACAACGCATGGGAGGCGATATCTGGATTGACAAGAATTATAAGAACGGAGCACGGTTTGTCTTTTCTCATCCTATCAAAAAGCGGGAATCGGAAGAAAAATGAAAAAAAACCGGATAATTTGATGAATCTTTGTTTCTTTTTCGCTTACTTTGCTCCCGTAAAGACAAAGGGGTGCCCCAAAGAGGGGCTGAGATTATACCCTAGGAACCTGAGGCAGTTAGCACTGACGTAGGGATTGTGTTTCTTCTTATCGCCTTTCCATATAAGCACGCTCTTTGTATTTACTTTCAACTTATTAATACTGATAGGACAATGAAAGTACAAGTTAACAACAAAGAGGTGGAAATGACTCCTGCTTCTACCCTTACACAACTGGCTGCCCAACTGGAACTTCCGGTACAAGGCATCGCTATTGCCGTAAACAACAAAATGATTCCACGTTCCGAATGGGAGAAATTCGCGTTACAGGAGAATGATAACCTCGTGGTCATCAAAGCGGCTTGTGGAGGGTAAAAGTATGGTCAGTCTACAATTTATCACCCACCAGACCGATCGGTATACTTATTTCGAATCGGCACTCATGGCACTTGAAGGAGGATGTAAATGGATTCAGCTACGCATGAAGGAAGCTCCGTGTGAAGAAGTGGAAGCTGTCGCCCTCCAACTAAAGCCGCTCTGCAAAGAAAAAGAAGCGATCTTACTTCTGGATGATCACGTCGAACTTGCCAAAAAGCTGGAAGTGGACGGAGTGCATCTGGGCAAAAAAGATATGCCGATAGATCAGGCACGACAATTACTTGGAGAATCATTTATTATCGGAGGTACGGCAAATACATTCGAGGATGTCGTACAGCACTACCGTGCCGGAGCAGATTACCTCGGCATCGGTCCTTTCCGGTTTACCACAACGAAGAAAAACCTGAGTCCTGTTCTGGGACTGGAAGGTTATGCCGCTATTTTATCTCAGATGAAGGAAGCGAATATCGAACTTCCGGTAGTAGCCATCGGAGGAATCACCTGTGAGGATATACCCGCCATACTCGAAACCGGAGTGAACGGAATCGCGCTTTCCGGAACGATTCTTCGGGCGGAGGATCCGGCAGCGGAAACACGAAAGATTTTGAACATGAAACGTATAATCAAATAAAATAATTGAAAAGTGGAAAAGTTAGTAATTGCAGGCCGTGAGTTCGACTCCCGCCTTTTTCTGGGTACAGGAAAATTCAATTCCAATGAAGTAATGGAACAAGCCATTCTGACATCGGGCACTGAAATGGTAACCGTAGCAATGAAGCGCATCGACATGGATGACAAAGAAGACGACATGCTGAAACATATTATTCATCCGAATATCCAGTTGCTACCCAACACATCGGGAGTACGCGATGCGGAAGAAGCTGTTTTCGCCGCACAGATGGCACGTGAAGCTTTTGGTACCAACTGGCTGAAACTGGAAATCCATCCGGATCCGCGCTATCTGCTCCCCGACTCTATCGAAACCCTGAAGGCTACAGAACAGCTTGTTAAACTGGGCTTCATCGTATTACCTTATTGCCAGGCCGACCCTGTGCTCTGCAAACGACTGGAAGAAGCCGGTGCCGCTACCGTAATGCCGCTAGGCGCTCCCATCGGAACTAACAAAGGACTGCAAACCAAAGAATTCCTGCAAATTATTATCGAACAGGCCGGTATCCCCGTTGTCGTAGATGCCGGAATCGGTGCACCGAGCCATGCCGCCGAAGCAATGGAACTGGGAGCTTCTGCCGTACTGGTAAATACCGCCATCGCCGTAGCAGGCAATCCGGTAGAAATGGCGTTGGCCTTCAAAGCTGCCACCGAAGCCGGAAGACGGGCATACGAAGCAGGACTGGGTCTGCAGGCTGATAACTTTATAGCAGAAGCAAGTTCACCTTTAACTGCATTTTTGGAATAAGTAATAGGTGATAAGTAATAGGTAATAAGTAGGGAGTAGTGTTTGTTTCACTATTCTTAATAATACGATAATAAAATTCTATGGAACAAAAAATAAAATTCCCCCGTTCTCAGAAAGTATATCTGCCGGGTAAACTCTATCCGAACATCCGTGTAGCCATGCGGAAAGTTGAACAAGTGCCCAGTGTCAGCTTCGAAGGAGAAGAAAAGATAGCTACTCCGAATCCGGAAGTATACGTATATGACACCAGCGGTCCGTTCAGTGACTCGTCAATGAGCATTGATCTTAAGAAAGGACTTCCCCGCTTACGGGAAGAATGGATTGTGGGGCGCGGTGACGTAGAGCAACTTCCCGAAATCACTTCGGAATACGGACAAATGAGACGTAATGACAAAAGTCTGGATCATCTCCGCTTTGAACACATCGCCCTTCCCTATCGTGCCAAAAAAGGAGAAACCATCACTCAGATGGCATACGCCAAACGAGGAATCATCACTCCGGAAATGGAATATGTGGCGATCCGCGAAAATATGAACTGTGAGGAACTGGGAATCGAGACTCACATTACCCCCGAATTCGTCCGTAAAGAAATAGCAGAAGGACGTGCGGTGCTGCCTGCCAACATCAATCATCCGGAAGCCGAACCGATGATTATCGGCCGTAACTTCCTAGTGAAAATCAATACGAATATCGGAAACTCCGCCACCACTTCCAGCATTGACGAGGAAGTGGAAAAGGCTTTATGGAGCTGCAAATGGGGAGGTGATACGCTGATGGACCTTTCAACAGGAGAAAATATTCATGAGACACGTGAATGGATCATCCGCAACTGCCCTGTACCGGTAGGCACTGTACCTATCTATCAGGCACTTGAGAAAGTGAATGGCGTAGTGGAAGACCTAAACTGGGAAATCTATCGGGACACACTGATCGAACAATGCGAACAGGGAGTAGATTATTTTACGATTCATGCAGGTATCCGCCGTCATAATGTTCATCTTGCCGATAAACGTCTGTGCGGCATTGTCAGCCGTGGAGGAAGCATCATGAGCAAATGGTGTCTGGTGCACGATCAGGAAAGTTTCCTATATGAACACTTTGACGATATCTGTGATATTCTGGCTCAATACGACGTTGCCGTATCATTGGGAGACGGACTGCGTCCGGGCTCTATCCATGATGCCAACGACGAAGCACAGTTTGCAGAACTGGACACGATGGGAGAACTGGTACTTCGTGCATGGGAAAAGAACGTGCAGGCATTTATCGAAGGTCCGGGACACGTACCGATGCATAAAATCAAGGAGAACATGGAACGTCAGATCGAGAAATGCCATGATGCGCCATTTTATACACTCGGCCCTTTAGTGACGGATATCGCTCCTGGCTACGATCACATTACCTCTGCCATCGGAGCTGCTCAAATCGGCTGGTTAGGTACAGCTATGCTTTGTTATGTCACTCCGAAAGAGCATCTTGCCCTGCCGGATAAAGAAGACGTACGTGTAGGGGTTATCACTTATAAGATTGCCGCTCATGCTGCCGACCTTGCCAAAGGGCATCCGGGAGCACAGGTACGCGACAATGCCTTGAGCAAAGCCCGTTACGAGTTCCGCTGGAAAGATCAGTTCGACCTGTCTCTCGATCCGGAACGGGCACAAGGATATTTCCGCGCGGGACATCACATTGACGGAGAATACTGCACGATGTGCGGACCAAATTTCTGCGCCATGAGATTATCCCGTGATCTGAAGAAAAATGCCAAGAGTGATAAATAATGAGTTGTGAATATCCCCAAACCAAGTCACAACCTTATTTCTTTTTAATTTTCAACTTTCAATTAATTAAAATGTTCTCAGACGAATTAGAAAAAATATCCTGGGAAGAGACGACAAAAGCCATCTATTCCAAAACAGATGCCGATGTGCGCCGTGCATTAGGCAAAAAAAAGCATCTGGATGTCAACGATTTTATGGCATTGATCTCACCTGCCGCCACTCCCTATCTGGAAGTGATGGCCCGCCTCAGCCAGAAATATACGATGGAGCGGTTCGGCAAAACAATCTCTATGTTTGTGCCGCTCTATATCACCAATTCATGCACCAACTCCTGCGTCTATTGCGGTTTCCATATCAGTAATCCGATGAAAAGAACGATTCTGACGGAGGAGGAAATCATCAACGAATACAAAGCAATCAAACGGCTGGCTCCTTTTGAGAATCTTTTACTCGTGACAGGTGAAAATCCGGCAGCAGCAGGTGTACCTTACATCGCCCGTGCTCTCGATCTGGCAAAACCTTATTTCAGTAACCTTCAGATTGAAGTGATGCCCCTCAAAGCGGAAGAATACAAAGAACTCACCCATCACGGGCTGAACGGAGTCATCTGCTTTCAGGAAACTTATAATAAGGCGAACTATAAAAAGTATCACCCGCGAGGCATGAAGTCCAAATTCGAATGGCGTGTCGATGGATTCGACCGTATGGGACAGGCGGGTGTCCATAAGATCGGCATGGGTGTCCTGATCGGTCTGGAGGAATGGCGGACAGATGTGACAATGATGGCTTACCACCTCCGCTACCTACAGAAACACTACTGGAAAACCAAATACAGCGTCAACTTCCCCCGTATGCGTCCATCCGAAAACGATGGCTTCCAACCCAATGTTATCATGAACGACCGGGAACTTGCACAGCTTACTTTCGCCATGCGAATCTTCGATCATGATGTAGATATCTCCTATTCTACCCGTGAAAGCGCCGAGATACGAAATCACATGGCAACACTGGGCGTGACAACCATGAGTGCCGAAAGCAAGACAGAACCGGGCGGATATTACAGCTACCCGCAAACACTGGAGCAGTTCCATGTGAGTGACGAACGGAAAGCGGTAGAAGTGGAACGTGACCTGAGGAAATTAGGACGTGAACCGGTCTGGAAGGATTGGGACCAGTCTTTTGACTTTAAAAGATAAAACAATGCGATATGACAGGCAAATGATCCTTCCCGAAATCGGAGAAGACGGTCAGCAGAAACTGAAACAAGCAAAGGTTCTTATTGTAGGCGTGGGAGGGCTAGGCTCTCCCATAGCCCTCTATCTGACCGGAGCAGGAGTAGGCTGCATTGGACTGGTAGATGACGATGTAGTCAGCATCAGTAATCTGCAACGGCAAGTGCTCTATTCGGAGAAAGAATTAGGTAAACCCAAGGCAATATGTGCCGCCGAACGACTTTCCGCACTAAACAGCGAGATAACTATCCGGACTTATCCAACCCGTTTAACAGAGGAAAACGCACAGGAAATTATCAGTCAGTATGATATAGTAGTAGACGGCTGCGACAACTTTTCTACCCGCTATCTTATCAATGACATCTGTGCCGAAATGGGGAAAGTGTATGTCTATGGAGCAATCTGCGGCTTTGAAGGTCAGGTATCCGTTTTCCATTACGGAGAAGAGAAAAAAAGTTATCGGGACTTATATCCGGACGAAGAAGAAATGAGGCGAATGCCTCCGCCTCCCAAAGGTGTAATGGGCATTACTCCTGCTGTAACAGGAAGCATCGAAGCAACGGAAGTGCTGAAGATTATCTGTGGATTTGGCGAAGTATTATCAGGTAAACTATGGACTATTGACTTGCGCACATTGCAATCTAACAAATTTTCACTATAAACGTTGGTTTCTGAAATAGTTAATTAGTAACTTTGCTAAACTTTACAACTTTACACAGGAAATGAAACTAATTGTAGTTACCACGCCCACGTTCTTCGTTGAAGAAGATAAGATCATTACCGCTCTTTTCGAGGAGGGACTGGATATTCTACATCTCAGAAAACCTGAGACACCGGCCATGTATTCCGAACGATTACTGACGCTGATTCCGGAAAAATATCATCGCCGCATTGTGACACACGAACATTTTTATCTGAAAGAAGAGTTCAATCTGATGGGTATCCACCTGAATGCACGCAATCCGAGCGAACCGCATGACTATGCCGGACACGTCAGTTGTTCCTGCCATTCCGTAGAAGAGGTGAAGAACAGAAAGCATTTCTATGATTACGTTTTCATGAGTCCCATTTACGATAGTATTTCGAAGGTTAATTACTATTCTACTTATACGGCAGAAGAACTTCGTGAGGCACAGAAAGCTAAGATCATTGACTCAAAAGTAATGGCACTTGGAGGTATTAATGAAGATAATCTACTAGAAATAAAAGATTTCGGATTTGGAGGGGCTGTTGTACTGGGGGATCTCTGGAATAAATTTGATGCCTGTCTGGATCAGAATTATCTGGCTGTGATCGAGCATTTCAAAAAGTTAAAGAAATTGGCGGACTAAGAAATATCGATTCGAATATTATATACAATCATAAATAAAGAAACCGCTGTAAGTAATCTTTTACAGCGGTTTACTTTTTAGTAATTTTCTTATCAGAATTTATATCCTAATACAATAGAAAAGTTTGTATTTTTAGGATTACCTATTTTTTCTACATCTACTAAACCAAATTGACCATCCAATCCTACAATAACCTTACCTAATTCCAAAGCTACTCCAACACCAAGACCGGCATCAAAACGTTTTAAAGCATCATCACCAAATGTATCATACTTACGTTCCGTATCATTCCCCAAATCAATTTTGGTTTTACCAGCAATACCACATGCCAAATAAGGACCAGCATTAACCACAATATTTGTATTATCCGCAACATTAAAACGAGCAGCAGCCATAACTGGTAATTCCAAATACATTGCATTTATGCTATTACCATCCTTTTTTGCTCCTTTAGTCGACAAAAACAATGATGGCTGTAATGACCAAGTATTATCAAAAGCATATTCAAAACCACCTCCAAGTTTAAAGCCAATCTTTGCATTCAAATCAGCATCACCTGTATAATTACTAATGTTCATTCCTACCTTAGCATTCCAACCTGTAATCTGTGAAAAGCCAGCAACTGAAATCAGCGCAAATAAAATAAATAAAGCACTCTTTTTCATAATTCTAAAGTTTTAATTAATACTATAGTTAAATCATCTGTTTAATTAACAATGCAAATATATGATTGATATATATATCAAACAACTTTTTCGTTAACAAACGTGTAAAATATAGAGATTACACACAAAGAAAGGGAATTCCCTATTTCAGAGAATCCCCTTTCCTATTTTTTATTATCTACTACCCGATTAGAAATTGTAGTGGAAACCAATAGACAAATCTTCGCTAGTCAACATCAGACCGAAAGAATCTCCGGAAGTGTTCACATTCTTACGATATCCCAAGAAACCATACTTGGCGATAAAAGAGAAATGATCGTTCAGTTTAACAGCGATACCCGGTCTCAAACCGATCTGACCTGCTTTAGTGGTATCACCATCTTTGATTTTCACGAAACCAATAGCAGCAGTTCCGTCCAGGAACAGACGTACAGCATCATTCTGATAGTAAGACCAACGGATGTACGGAGCAACAGTAACTGAATTTGCAGTCACTTGTTTCACATATTCGTGTGAATAGTTCAGTTCAGCACCCAATGCCCATGTTTCATTAAAATTGTAGCCGATTTCCGGAGCAACTTTAAAAGAAGTAGTGTTGCCTGTGCTGTTACGCCATACGTTCAATGATCCGCCTACGTAAATGTCCTGTGCTTTTACAGCGATAGTTGCTAACATTACAACTACCAATAATAAACCCTTTTTCATCTTCTTTCTTTTTAAGTTATAAAATAAAAACATGTTTTGTTTTCGGGGGCAAAATTAAGCTACTTCTTCATCTTAAACAAATATTTAGTTAGTTTTTTATAATAATCACCAAACAAATCATTATTAATGGCTGATTATCAGGGCTGAACAAATACAATTAAAAATAACATCATCCAACAAAAAAGGCTGTAATCATTCTCTCACGAGACGATTACAGCCCAATTATCAGAAAGTTAACTTTCTAACCAGTTTATCTTTCTATCCTTCAATTGCTGCCTGAGCCGCTGCCAGTACACTTTCATTCTCAGCTAATTACATATCTTTAGTATGCAAATATCATTTTCATTCTAGCCTACTAGCATATTTTCACTCTCATAATACTAATATAATTAATAGATAGAAAGTCATTCTATCAGTAAACCATATCTTTGCTGAAACATCAATTCATCATGGAAAATCTACATATTCCACACTTTGGAACGCTGACCATTGACCAAGCAACTGAGTTCATTCAACAAATGTTTGAATATACTTCGCTTCACGACAACCTCAAACAATGCCAACAAAAAGCTCATATAGACTTCACTTGTCTATCATCAAGGGAAAATCCGACTAAGAAAGAAAAATCAATAATTGATTTCCACTCTGACTGGATAAAAAACGATTGCTCAATCATTACTGACTATATGCTCAATCGTTGCCGCCCTCTAATAAATACTGCGGAAAAACAGCGTAATCTAAAGTAGACTGGCAAGTATGTCCGGATGAACCATAATACTTCCAATCCTCTTTCCCATCGCACTCTACTTTTCCAAAGTCGCTCTCCCTTTTACGTATGCTTTCTCTCACGATATCCGTAAGATCAAAGCCGAAACCTGTACAGTCATTGTTTAAGCAAGGGATATACACGTATAGCTTGTCATTCCTTCCTAAAACGATGCGATATTCCTTCTCTGTTTCAACACCTACACCAGATTCAAAAAGAACACTCGTACAAATCTCCACGCTCTCTATATCCGGAAAGACATCTCCTAGTGTACGAGCATGATAAATCTTCTCTGTTCGAAGTCTATCTCTTTGCTCTCGTAGTTGTTTCTCATTCATAATCAAGTCCTCCCATTATAACCCATAGTTCTCGATAACATCTTTCGTTGATCTATAAACGATATCTGAAAAGGTATTCGGAGATATATAATCCCAAGAATTATATTTCCTTGAATCTATTGGTATATTATCACTATTAAAATATGTAACCTGCAATGTTTTGACTCGCTTATTCTTGATGTCTACTAAAACTGTTTGCCTATTATATTTCATCTTCAACAGTTTTTCATTTTTTAATTCTTTTGCCAATGCGGATTTATAATTACGTGCATAATTACTATCATGAACTATTCGAACATAATTGGTCTGATATTTGCTATCCATTTGCTTCTTGACGTCTGTATCCATATATACAGTAAAATCATCCCCTTCAAAAATTAAGGTGAGTCCTTTTGTATTCTGAGAAAATCCCCAAAGAGGAAAAGCAATTAATATTAATATCATTATCTTTTTCATTTCAATCGTTTTTTACTCTTTTTTTTGTCTTGTTTTAAATCAATTATCACACACATATTCTATAAATATCTTCTCTGCACGAAGTTTGCTTCTTTGTTCTACTAGGTGTTGGTCATTCATTACCTACAGATGCTCATTAAGGTCAATAAGGGAGTTTCTTTCTATACATAGTTACCATCTCACTCTGCTTATATCCATATTTATAATAATAGAATATAATTATCGCAGATTCACTATAATAATCCGAAGTTAAAGTACCATATTCAATGGCAACTGTACCATCACCCTCGCCTTCAAGCGGATAAACTTTTAGACCAGTAACCTTATCTCCTGTATTGTTCACAAATACCGTCCATTTTGTATTTGAATCAACCTTTACATATACTGTACTTCCACTTTTACTTAAAGTTATAGATTTAGGAGAAACACTAAATTGTTCTGTCCCTACTTCCTCTTTTTTCTCATCTCCATCCTCATTCTTAGAACAGGAAGCCATCATTAATGATATTACCATCAATAATAATCCAATAAATTTTGTCATACTTTTATTTTGTTAATCAATTATATTTTCTACATTAACCGCTATATACAAACGACAAATACTACTGCCTATGTTTCAAAAGTTCAATAGTATCTCTTAATGAGGCTATTAAATCATCCTTCAATTGCATATTGTCCATCAGATGAGAAATCTTTTCTTTCAAAGTTTCATTCTCCATCTGTAGTTTATCAGACGCATCACCATTTGATCCTATCGAAGTAAGCTCCACTGTCCCATCTGGCTTTATTATTTTTTGAGTCCCTAATTCTGGAAGGGTTACATTGACAGTATTACCTACTCCGACATTCCCACCGTTCTTGTATTCTATCTTATTTCCATCTCCTTGATTGGAGCCGGTCATAGTACCAGTGTTTTTGAGCATTTCGCCTTCGCCAGTTATAAGCCAGTCCAAATTCAGATTAGGGAAGTTCTCTATAACCTTTTCAATTGTATCAGAAGTAACAGACACACTTTTCGAAGCAAGATAGCCAACAGCTATACCTACTTTCTTCTCAAAAGCATTCTGCCCCAATCCTTGTTTGGATACAAATTCTTTTAATCTTTCTTTTGTTGTCATATTGATATATATCATTAAATTCATATATTTGCAAAAACATTAATTCAATCTATTATGGGAAAAGCTATTTTATTAGCAATTATCGTAAGTCTCCTCTTTGCAGCAGGAAGCACCTTTCTCATCTCTAAAAGAAAAGTAGACATATCGTCTGAACTGTCATCCATTTCATTTGTATGCAATGGCATCATGTTCTCCATATGGTTTGCTTTTGGAATTATTATGACCAACCTAAAAAAAACGCAAGCCATGCTGCAAGAAGTGCAAGAGCTACATATTCAAACCAACTCTTCGCTTTGGAAACAATCTTCTTCCTTTTCCACTTCTTCTCATAAAGAAGATACTCAGCAACAAGATACGATAGCCTTTCCTCTCCCCTTTCAGTCAAAATAAGATTTCGAGATGAAAAAGGTATTATCAATTCAACTCCATACTCAGAGATGCGTCTTGACTCATCATCTGCCACACATCCGGCATCCCGTTCTTTATAGATAGCGTCAACACTTCTTTTGTATCCGCTATCTACCAACTTATTATAGATCGCACGTTCTTCTCCTGTTAGAAACGCTTTTCTTTTTACGTCCAACAGACAGAATAACTTTATATTTATATCTTCTTCAACCACTTAATTTATTATATTATGAAATTTAAGTCCCCCCATGTGAATCACTGGCATTGTCTAAGAAACCGTATCGTATATAGAATTCTAAAGCTGTTTGGATTCTCCATTTACCCCAATGTTCTAGCAGGAGAAGTCAAATTCTCCGGTGAGATCATCTATATGACAATCAGTTCTTCTAAATTAGAACCAGACAATGATTTAATAATAGAAAAGTCCTAGCCTCCAATTTTAATATTACACCCAAGTGGTTCATAAGCGTTAATATTGGAAGCTAATAGATCTGTTTCTATCCGTTTGCGTTCCTGCTCATTGTCATTAAGCATTACGCAAACACGATCACATCCTTTTTCCTGAACTCGCCCCTCTTGAAGTCTAAACTCAATTCTATCTTTCAAAACACCTTCCCCTATATATACCGCATGAATACGATCAGCACTCCCGGATTTAGCAAAAATATAATTTCCTTCTATATTCTCTTTAAACTTTGTATCTAGAGAGTAAGTTTCAAACTCATATTTCTTCCCACTTGCTCCTGTCCATGTTGATATTCCATAGTTCGTCATAACATTCACTATTTTAAGTTATTACCATTTTTTATTATTTAGAATTAATCTAAATACATCTTCATTAATGAAATACATCATTAAAATACTTGTAATTTAATGATATATATCTATATTTGCATCCGTAATCAATCACGCACCACAATTAACAGCTTGATTAATTAGCACAATTAAAAACTAATTTTCAAAGATATTTATAATTATGGGAATAACAAAAGAAAAGCAAAAAAGAATTACATCAGCCTCTTTAATAAAGAGAGTCGATGTACAAGCCACTCTCCTCTCCTTAAAAATTGGCGTTCCAACTTCCATCAAGAACCGCGAGATAAAAGCCTGCTCACTAAGAAGCGCCAACCGCATACTGAAAGCAAAGGGTTACTCTTTTATTCTTTCAGAGGCAGGTAGAATAGATGACGTGATAGTAACTCGATTAAAATAGGAACATCATGAGTATGAACAGATTGACCAAGCAGACATTAACGTTCGTTACAGGATTTATCCTACTCTTCTTTATATTAGGAATAGCCGGAAATGCTGATCGAACAGAACAAATCGTATACACGATGCCCCAAGAAGCATACGAAGAGATTTACCTGAAACTAGGTAACGGATGTACAGATTCACAAATAGCCAAAGAATACTTATCTAACAAGAGCTATTATGATTCAATTAAATGAAGACTCCCTAGCAACCTTATTTGCTGATATGGCAAAAAGGATGGCAGATTATCTGAAAGAGGTGAAAAACGATCCCGAATACGTTAGCCAAAACAAAGCATACAGAATATTCGGCAGAAATACCGTAGACCGTTGGAAAAGACTTCGTTTGATAACCCCTCGTATCACAAAAGGGAAGATGGAATATAAAACATCCATACTACGAAAGCTGCAGGATATAAAGCAGGATTATTTTGAAGTACCCACTTTGGAACAGAAAAGAATAGCCAAAGGCAAATAACACATCGTACAATGGTTCATGCCGGTTCGATTCCGGCGTACGAACTTTCGGGCAGTCAGCAGCCCATACCATTGCCTGACCTCCGTATCTAACGACGTAACAGTAGCGCAATCTCACATAGAGATTAAGCGATTAAAAACGAAGCGTTAAAAGCAGATCCGTGGACATGTCCGGTGAGAGCAGCGTGGTTAAATTAGTACATACTCCTTCGGGAGTACTATATAATCCCCTGAATTAACGTGATGTTGTCAATCGAATTGGCTCAGGGGAACTACTTAAAACTTTTAGTTTTGTCGTGTTTTATTTTGTGTTTGTGTTGTGGGGTGTGCCGTTCGTGAGAATAGTACACCTTTCTCATTTGGCAAGTTAGCTCAGTGGTAGAGCGTAGTTGTACGGGTATTTGCAGCTAAGGTCGGGAGTTCAATTCTCCTGCTTGCCTCTTATTACTTAATCATATCGAGGAATGACTCGATATGATATTATACAGTTATAAATTAAGTGGTTGTTCAAAAAATCCGAACAACCTATAAATTAATAAGATATGAAGGATAAATCAGAAATTAAAGCCAATCCAAGACCGATGTTTTACGCGGTGATATTGGAAAAACTTAGAAAAATAGCCTTTGATTGTGGCTATGCGCTTGCAGTTCATGGGACTTGCGCTTCCGACTTAGATTTAATAGCAGTACGTTGGAAGGAAAACTATGAATCGCCAAAGTATTTGGTAAAACAGTTTTTAGCAGAAATCTCTAATTATACATTCGGAGAAGAAGCACTATTGAACTTTGATGATGTTACTAATCCTGAACTAAGATTTAATAGTCACCATCATTTTACTATACCAATATATAGTGATTGGTATGTTGATTTATGCGTGATACAATAACCTCAAAATCAAGATAATTATGAACCTACAAGAACTTCCACCCGGAACCGAAGCAACCATCCTCCATCATTTCCGTGTAGCTGAACCTGGTTTCTGGTCATGGGAAACCGAAGTAGTGACCGGAACGGTGTACAAACACTGCAACGAATCAATTACCCTTCTTCAATCAGGTACAAGGCTGATCTCGTGCGATAATACTAAAGACGAAATAATCAATTAAAACAACAACCATGGAACTTGAAAATTACGAAAGTCTTCCGGTGGGAGCACAAAAACTACAAGCCGTCCAAGTGGACGCAATAGAGAGAGCGAATATAGATTCGCAAGTATCGACTGCCAAACAATATCCACGTGATATAAGACGCAGCATTGACAACTCAATCGTAATCGCTACGATGAACCAAGAGACTGCCCAATCTTGCGGATATGCCCTCCCCCGTGGAGGTAAGTTGATTACCGGTCCATCGGTCCATCTCGCTAAAATAATCGTATCAAATTGGGGAAACATAAGAACCGAAGCAAAAGTTGTACAGATTACCGACAAGCAAATAATCAGCCGCGGTACATGCTGGGACCTGGAGACGAACGTAGCATCCGCCTTCGAAGTTCGCAGGAGTATCGTAGACAGCAAAGGAAAACGATTCTCCGACGACATGATAACAGTCACAGGAAATGCCGCCAACTCTATAGCTTACCGCAATTCTGTTTTTGCCGTCATACCGCAAGCAATTACCAACAGAGTATACGAAGCTGCTCAAAAACTGATCACCGGAGACTTGTCAGACGCAGATAAATTGCTAAAAAAGAGAACATCCATCGTCAACAGCTTCAAGAATGACTATGCTATCTCCGAGGAAGAAGTAGTGAAACTATGCGGAAAACAGACGGTCAATCAAATAAATACAAGCGCAATATCAACATTGATAGGAATACTCCAATCTCTGAAAGATGGAGATACTTCTGTAGACAATTTGATGAAACCCATCCGAGAAATCAAAGAAGATATCTCTGATAAAAAGGAAAAGATGAAAGATAAAAAAACTAATAAATTACCATGAACCAATACTCATCCTACAACAACGACCAATTAGAAGATCTTTTCTCTAATTATCTCATAGATTCATGGAGCTACAGCAAAGTAGCTACATTCTCCCGGAATGAAAAAGAATTTGAGAAAAATGAAATATACAGAGAGCGTTCCAAACGGTCATCCAGCTCCATAGCCGGAAACGCATACCACACGGCAATGGAGATGTTTTTCAAAAACCTCTCGGACGGAGTTGCCACCTCTATCGTAGATATGGAACAAATTGCATTCGCCTATATAGAAGAGATACCCGCCAATTCATGGAAGATACAAAAAACCACTCCTACCATTGAAGAATGCAAGATCAAAGCCACCAAATCCGTTTCCAGCTTAATCAGGAACTTCTATAATGAGCAATCCATATATACCTCCGACATAGACGAAGTATTAGGAGTAGAATTAAGATGCGACGAATGGCTGGTCATCAATGGAGTAGACATACCTCTCCCATGCCATGCCAACATCGACCTTGTCTTGCGTTTGAAAGACGAAAAAATAGTAATCGTAGACCATAAGACAAAATCCAAATATACGGATGATGACGAATTGGCCTTCGTATGTGGCAAACAAGCCATCACCTATATCAAATGCTTCGAATCTAAAACTGGTTTAAAAGTGGATGAAGTCTGGTTCGTCGAAAACAAAGACTCCAAGAATAAAGACGGTTCACCGCAGCTAAAGAAATTCAAGATCATTTTGACTGAAGACACCCGTAAGTTATACGAAGCCATCCTTTACGAACCCCTCAAAAGAATGATCGAAGCCGTATCCGACCCGGACTACGTTTACATGATCAACGACAACGACAACTTCATCGACAAAGCCGAAATATATGCTTTCTGGGCAAAAACAATGATAGCCGAAGTCGATGACTTCGAGATACCGGACAGTAAAAAAGCACTAATAGCAAGAAGGCAGAAAAAGATAAGAGACGCCTCCCTATCTGCCATCAACCCAAAAACGATCACATCTTTCAGAGAAAAAGCAGCCACTTTCATCACCTACGATTTATCCGATAAAAATATGACCAACTCAGAGAAAATAGAACATGTATTGCGCACATTCGGTATGCTAGTCCGGGTAGCGCATGAAATCAGCGGGTATTCATCCAACACCTATCTTCTTGAAATATCCGCCGGAGTCAAGATAGCCAACGTTATGAAGTATGGCCTAGACATGGCAAATGCACTAAATGTATCTTCTGTCCGCATAGGAAAAGACCTTATGGTCTACGAAGACAAATCCTACCTGTTCATTGAAACCCCGAAAAAGAGAACAGAAACACTATTTTGGGATCCCCAATATTTGGAAGGAGAAAAACTACCTGTTGGTGTAGATAATTTCGGAAGAACCATCCATTGGGATCTCAATAACCACTCAACCCCGCACGTCCTTATTTGCGGTGCTACCGGTAGCGGAAAGTCAGTCTCAATCATTTCTACAGTCGAATACGCAAAACTAGCGGGGGTCAAAGACATTATAATCTTCGATCCTAAATACGAGTTCTGCTCATACACCAGAGCTGGGATTCGTGTATTCAACGAAATAGAAGAGATAGAAGAACAAATGAGACTACTTGTTGAACAGATGCAGAACAGAGCGAAAAGCAGAAAAACATACCCCAAGAAATTAATTATTTTCGACGAGTTTGCCGATGCGGTTTCCGCTTCCCGTTCAGGTGCTGCATTAAAAGTAAAGATCGGAGGCCAAGTGATTATGCAGAAATCACTGGAAGAAAACTTAAAGATACTCCTTCAAAAAGGGCGTTCTCTTGGTTTCCGTATAGTAGCCGCTACCCAACGAGCTTCCGTAAATGTTATTACGGGCGATGCCAAAGTAAATTTCCCAGTCCAAATATGCTTCCGAGTCCCCAAAGAAATAGACTCAAAAGTAGTGATAGACGAAGCCGGAGCAGAAACTTTAAGCGGGATGGGAGACGGATTAATGAAATCACCGGAATATATCAACGTAGTTAGATTCCAAGGATTCTATAAAAAATAGCCTATGAAACTATCCGTCCGCTCCCCGTCCGTTTTAGCTATCAAGGAAGCTCTCAAAGATAAGATAAATACATTTCCTGACACGGTAAAAGGATACAACCAATCACGCCCGTTCCGGTTAGCTCTTAATGAAATTGAAGACAATGAACATTTTAATAGAAAAAGCAGACATCCAAGATCTTCTGGAAAGGACAGATGACTTATACAGATGGCTCTCCGACAATCCGCTTGCGGATATACGACTATTCGAAAAGAAAGCGAATCAACTCGCTATACTCTCAATCAAAATTCATATTTACTATAAAAACAACTTATAATATGTCAATGCACAATTGGTTTGAATGCAAGATCCGTTATGAAAAAGTAACGGAAAACGGAATGCAGAAGAAAGTAACTGAGCCTTATCTAGTTGATGCACTCAGCTTTACAGAAGCAGAAGCACGGATTATCGAGGAAATGACTCCTTTTATAACAGGAGAGTTTACAGTATCGGACATTAAACGTGCCAACTATAGCGAACTTTTCCCCAGCGACGAGGAAAGTGCTGACCGCTGGTTTAAGTGCAAACTTATCTTTATCACCCTTGACGAAAAAAGCGGTGCAGAGAAAAAGACATCTACCCAAGTGCTGGTTCAGGCTGCCGACTTACGCGACGCAGTGAAGAAGTTGGATGAAGGCATGGAAAAAACCATGGCAGACTACCAAATCGGCCTCGTATCCGAAACCCCGCTGATGGATGTATACCCATATACTGCCGAAAGTCCAGAAGAAAGAATTGGAGAAACAGCTACCTCTCCAGTAGTAAAGAATTTCTTAACATCGTTACCCGAAGGTTGTAAAACGGTTATAACCATATCAGGGAAAACAGTAGTAGTGGATAAAACTGGAAACAAAACCAAAGTCATACCCAATGAAGAAAGTTAGCAAGCAGCAAGCGAAAAGGAATAGGGAGATAGCGAAAATTAAAAGATCACTATCTCCCTATTGTTGTTTATGTGGTGCATACGCAGTAGATCCGGCACATCTTCTTCCTAAATCAATATTTCCTCAATACTATACAGAATCTTGGAATATTGTCCCCATGTGCAGGGAACACCACGATCGATATGACGGAGACCGTAATTTCCGACGAAGTTGTACCCAATTAGTAGAGATCGTTCTTGAACATGACGTCGAAGCCGCTAATCTATATTTTGGCCTATGAAAGAACAAGAACATCAATTGCAGGTATCCTGCATCAAATGGTTTCGTCTTCAATATCGTGGACGACTAATCTATGCTATACCAAACGGAAGCAAACGAAATATAGTCACTGCCACCAAGCTAAAGGCAGAAGGCGTGACCAAAGGAATACCTGATATTCATATACCAATAGCCAATCGCTTCTACCACGGATTATACATTGAAATGAAGGTAAAACCCAATTCACCTACTACGTCTCAAAAAGAAATGATGAATCAACTGCATACAAATGGATACAAATGTTCTGTATGCTATTCTCTTGAAGACTTTATGTCTGTTGTAAATGAATATATGCACTGTTTAGAATAAGAATAAAAATGAAAAGACTAAAAATGAATAAGATGAAAAAGTCAAGACACAATTTCCACAAAGGTATTGAACTACATAAAGTATGCTCTAATGATCTGTTACGTCCTGTGATGAATTATATATATTTTGAGCACTCTTATGCTATTGCATCTGATGGCCGCATACTCATTAAAGCCAAAGTAAGTGAGATTTCTAATTTTAACGAACAGGAAATAGAACTGCTTAACGGACATTTTCTACACGCTACGGGTTTTCGGATACTGATGAAACATGATGTTGTATCTGTTGAAAAAGACGGTTTTCTTGCTCAAGGAGACAGTTATAGCATTAAGATACATTTCTACTCAGACGAAACAATGAAGTTCCCGAACTATCAAAAAATATTCGATGAATGGTCTCCAGGTGACCACCGAAAAATTGTATTAAATACGCATTATCTTTCTAAAATAGTTGATTCGGTAAATGCCAAAGATGTACGTATGCGTTTTGGTAAAAATGATAACCAAGGAATTATATTGCAATTTCCCGTAAGTGATTTGAATGATACGAAAGGAATGATAATGCCTAAGCTTGACAGCGATGATTTTTAACGGAATCAAATATGAGCAAATTTAAAGTAGGTGATAAAATCCATTTTGAAGGTGAACGAAACGCATACACCATTCGTGCTTGCGATTCTAGGTATTTGATATGTACCAAACCGTTCAATCCTCGAAAAACGGTCTTATATACCATTGTAGACTTACAAGAGAAAGTACGTGGCACAGAGAATCTTGTATTTTGTATGGGATTTGAGACAGACGAAGATTGCCAAGAAGCATTACAACGCCTTCAATCCGGAGAAACAGAGGTTAGTTATCGAAATCGAGTTGAACTTAAATTCAAAATACTATGAATGTACGCCAATTTGTACCTCGCATGGATTGCAAGGTATTTGCGAAATGTAGAGTAAAATCTCTCTCTCATTGTCGAAGGTACCGAGGAGAGGATGAATCTTGCAAAGGATGCACCCTAATTCGTCGTAAACCTCGAAATCGAATATTTGATACTAATGGCAGAGAAATGAAAAAATGTACCCATTGTGGTCACTATTTCTATCTTAATCGATTTTATACGAATACGATCACTTATAAAGATAAAAAATACAAATGTCTTTCGTCATGGTGTCGTATGTGTATGTCTAAAGTGAACAGTGAAAGAAACTCCAAAAAAATGCAAAAAAGACATGGCTAAAAAAAATGAAAAACAAGTAATCCGTCCAGATACATGTGCTAAATGCAAGAGAGGGACATTGCTCCCGGTATCTAAAGGAAATCCTAGAATAGTCCATTGTATTTTCTTAAACAAACGCTTTGTAGCTGATAGCAAAAGGAAGTGTATTCATGCGTATTAAATGGAAAATGGATATATAAAACTAAGCCGCAAGTTTTTCTCGAATGAAATGTGGAAAGAAGCCCGGAAGTTTTCGGAATGCGAAGCGTGGTTAGACTTGTTACAGTCTGCACGATTTGAGGCAACCGACAAGGCATATAGCGAACTTATCGGAGGTCGAGAAATCTCTTATTCAAGAGGACAATATCCTGCATCCATATCATTCTTAATGAAGCGCTGGCAATGGTCTGAAAAGAAAGTAAGACTATTCCTCGATAAGTTAAAGCGCAAGGAAATGATTACTACTGACAGAAAGCAAGGAATGAACGTAATAACTATTTGTAAATATGATGAGTATAATCCTGTAAAGGACAAGGCTAAGGGCGAAGAAAAGGACATAGATAACAGCAAAGAGATCAAAGAGTTACGCACTGCTTTGGGCGAACTAAGGGCGGAGTTAATGGCGAACGTTGAAAAAATGGGTCGAACTAAGGGCAATAAGAAGAAGAAAGATAAAGAAGATAATAATACTCCCCCCATACCCCCCAAGGGGGAGGGGATAAATAGTAAATCTCGCTTTGTTTTTGAATCTTATGTGAAATCTTCTTTTGGTACTGATTACTATTGGACGCCCAAAGATGCTGGATCAATGACTAAATTACTCAAAAAAATAACCTTCTCACGAGAGCAAAAGAAAATGCCCGTCGATGATGAATCTTTGTTGTATGCTCTTCAAAGTCTATTATCATCAATACATGATGATTGGATATTGAAAAATTTCAGCGTAGCTATTATTGATTCAAAATATAACGAGATTGTAACTCAGGCAATAAATGGAAACAATCAAAAAGCAAGTATTAGCAAACAGGAAGCAAATGACTATGCCCTGCAGCAATACATTACCGAGCGTCAGCATAGAGAACAAGGCTTGGTTGACGAAGTGGAAAGACCATTCTGATATTGAGCGTGTCTTTTCTCCGACAAATTGGGCTTATGTGGCTCAGAATCCTGAAAAGGCATATTTTTCAAATTGTCCCACGATTCAGAAGTATGACGAAGTTTATGGAGAAGGAAATGCGGAAATGTGGATTTATGCACAAGTGCTGGCATTATTTGGGTCTAGTTCTTGTAAAGACGAAGGGGTAGCACAAGGAATCGGAATATTTGCTCAGACATTTGCATCGTCTGTTCAGATATACAAATTATCAGAACTAATGCTGTTTTTTTCTCGATACAAGTCCGGAAGATACGATAATTCTTTTTCTCAATTTGATGCCCGAAGGATTGGAAATGCCTTCTTTAAGGAGTTTATTCCAGAGAGACAGAAAGAAATTGACCGATGTGAGAAGCGAAAGATTATCGAAGAAGCATTAACTAGACGGGAATTACCTGCCGGATATACAATCCCCGAAGGATATAATCCCTATACTTGGTATTTGGAGACTAAGAGACGTGCTGCCAATGGAGACAAAGAAGCTATTGAGAATTTAAAATATCCCCAAGTTCGATTTACATAGTGGTCTATCAGATCGCTATTTTTTTTATTTAATAACCAAAACGTTTTCCTGATATCGGGAAGACGATCAAAACTCAAGAAAAATATGAAACAGACAGTAGAAGAAGCTGCAAGGAAATATGCAGATGAAAATAGCTGGATTCCAGAAGAACTACATGATTCAGAGACTCCTGATTATATAGAACATTTTGCCAAGCACTTTATGGCTGGTGCAAAATGGCAGGCTAAGCAATCCCCTTGGATAAGTGTAAAGGAACGATTGCCAAAGGAGAATACAGGTGTATTCTTCACTGTAGAATGGAAAGATCTCCATAAAGGATACTTTGTTGGATTGTATTATGGAAATGGACAATGGGAATCCGATCATCGGATATTCTTACCTGATTCATCTTTGGGGCGAATAACCCACTGGATGCCGATACCGGAATTTGACTAATAACAAGATAGAAATGATGGAAAAATTATTGGTATGGAAAATATACTCTACAGTCGACGTCTTTGGGGTTATATCTTATGTCTCTGAAAATGGAAGAAAGGCTTTTTCTTCTGCTATGCTATTCAGGGGATTAACTGGAAACTATTTAGAATAACTAATAACTGTTTAGAAATGAAAATAAGATTAGCAGAAAAGATTCTTTATGTTACTTCTGTATTTGGGAATTGGGATAGTAATTATCAGCCCTATTCCGTTCCACAACAGCAGAAGGCTTTGAAAACTTTGAAAATTCCGATGGATATTAGAAAATCGATGTTGGAATACGGAGTATATGGAAAGATTCCGTTTGAATACAGAAAGTATAATCCGATTGAAATATCGCAAATCATGCTTAGTAAAAATATGAATCCTGCCTCTATAAAAGAGTTCCGTAGGTGTATGAAGCAGATTTTAAACAAATAACTCAAATTAATGTACAAATGGTAACGAATTAGAGAGAAAGGAGAATAACTATGCTAACAGTACTAAGAGAAAATCATCCAATAGCCAAGAAAGAACACATATGTGAATTTTGTGGTTACAAGATACAGCCGGGACAAAGGTATGTCCGTCAGACAAATGTTTATGATGGGACTGTGTATGATTTCGTCACACATCAAGAATGTAAAGAAGTAGCTCATGAATTGAGAATGTACGATGATTGTGATGATAGTGGGCTAGATGGAGAATCTTTTCGTTCAGAATTGGATTCATACGTATATGCCAATCATTATGACGAACACACCGATGATGTTTATACTAGTTGGCAGGTTAATTACTATGAGATGGCGAAGAAAGTATTGAAAGAACTTAGGAAGGAACATCATGGCTACAATGGCAAGCGATGAACGGCAACTTAGAAATCTAATCAAGGAGGCTACAGGGATGAAAGTATATAAATCAACCTTTAATCCTTTAGTATTCAATGTCTATTACAGTATTGTCCAAGAGTATAAAGATGAATCAAGTCCTCATATAACTATTATACAAGGAAGTTGGCACGCTACTAATGGTGGAGAATACAAAATATCTATCTATACCCCGACAATGCTTTTTGGAACTAAACGAAAGATTAATATTCAATACGTAAGGGATATTGCGGTAAAGATTACTAATGCTTTAGATAGACGGTTTGGAAATGATACCTGGAATACTTGTAATGAAGAAAGCCGTGTTTGGCTTCCACTATCCCGAACCTCTTTCTATTTACAAATTCCAAATTTTAATTAATTCAGAATAAGATAATTCAAATCAAGAATATTCAATACAATTAAAGAAAGGAACATTTATGAAAAAAGAATATACGTGGTATCCTGATAATCAGGAACGGTTTAGTGAAGTTTTTGATTCTATCGAACAAGCAATTGAAAACGCACAAAAAAAGTTTGACTCAAAGGCTGATGAATACGACGAAGATGAAGAAAACTCATCTGTAATAATTATAGGGTTAGTTGAGAAATTTATCATCAAGTCGGCAGTAGAAAGTATAGTAGATGATATTCAAGACAACTTGGAATGTTCAATCAGCGATTTTGCGTTTGGTATGGATTGGGAATCAGAAGCTCAAATATTGGATAAACATAAAGCGGAGTTTAAAGAGAAAGCTGTCGATGCTTTATCCCCTTTGATTGAAAGGTACTTTCATTTCAGTCCAGAGATGAAAAGCATTCCTGTTTTGAAGTACAATTTAGAGGAAAAGAAATATTTATAACAGAATAAAAATGAGTGAAATAAAGTTTAGATATAAATTTGATTCAAACGCCTATGTTGTGGATGAATCATATTTTCTTAAAATAGAACGAATGGCAAAAATGAATGGTGAGAAAATAGAAAAACTTGCCGAAAAGAAATTCAGGAACTATCTCAATGATGGTATGAATCCTATTAAACTGGAATTTAGAATAAGAGGTGTTGAGGAGCTTGTAGGGCATAGCGTTATAACTGAATTGAATTATGGGGAAAGGGGGTATCCGATGTCTGTTCCAGAAAGGATAAAGTATGCAATCGTTGATGATATTGCAGGCTATGTAGAAGAGAGATTTAAGTATTACAAAGATGATTGTCAAATACTTTTTGACAAGATGTATAGAAAGCATGAAGAAAGAATTAAAAAGAAAATTCGATTTTGGAAATATCTTTTTGCCATTACCTTTTTCATGTTGCTAATCGAATGTATTTGTAGAATAATTCAATAAAAAATAGAGATGAATGTACTAAGTTTATTCGATGGCATGTCCTGCGGTCAGATTGCTTTGAAGCAGCTTGGCATTATCCCGGAAGTGTACTACGCATCCGAGGTAGACAAGCACGCCATCAAGCAGACACAACTGAACTTCCCGAACACAATTCAGCTCGGAGATGTCACCCGGGTAGATGTATCTCAGTTGGAACCAATTGACTTGTTGATAGGTGGCAGCCCTTGTCAGTCATTCTCTTTTGCTGGGAAACGTGTCGGGATGTCCACTACTGACAAAGAGGAGATATACACCCTGAATCGCTACCTGGAATTAAAAGAGGAAGGCTTTCAATTCGAAGGAGAGTCTTATCTGTTTTGGGAGTATATGCGTATCCTAACCGATATTCGTAAATACAATCCTAATGTGCTGTTCTTGTTGGAAAACGTAGAAATGGGTAAGAAATGGGAAAGGGTATTAAGCGAGGCTATCGGTGTATATGGTGTGCATATCAATTCCGCCTTGGTATCAGCACAGAATCGGAGGCGCATATATTGGACAAATATCCGGACGAGGAGAAATGGACTGTTTGGTGAGCTGCATTCGGACATACCGCAGCCGGAAGATAAGGGAATTTTCCTCAGGGATATATTAGAAGACAAGGTCGATGAAAAATATTATGTTACCTCTAAATGCTTGGAATATATAGCTAAAGAATTTAGATTAAAGAAAGGCTATACACAAATTGATTCAGAAGATAAAGCTCTCCCATTAATGGCTAGAGGCTATACTAATTGGACAGGGGATTATATTTGTGTTGCCATGCGTGGACGTGAAGACGGGAAACAGCATTTAGAGCCACAATTAGCAAGAAAGACAAATAGTTTGACAAGTGTTCAAAAGGATAACTTAATAATGGAAGATGTTCGAGTCAAAGGATTCTCGTATACAGATAGAGGAATACGTCCTCATAGGGGAGACTACAGAAAATCTGGAGTAAGCGAATACGGTACAATTTTATATACCGACCAGAAATCAGATACGCATATTGCATCTCATGTAGGAATGATCATAGAAAAGGATTTGCCTCTAAGTAAAAGACAGAATGCTAACTATAAATCAGCGGATCAGAAAGCAAATGCCCTTTTAGCAACATCATGGAAAGGTAATCAGGCAAACGGTATGACTCTCACGGGAATTGAAAGGATACGTCGTCTGACTCCTACCGAATGCGCCCGATTGCAAACGATCCCCAATTGGTATAAATGGGAGTGTTCCGACACGCAGCAGTACCGAATGCTCGGCAATGGATGGACAGTAGATGTAATCGTCCACATCCTGTCTTTTATAAAAGAAAAATTGAATATTAACGTAGCCTGAAAAGGCTCAAAACAAGATAGAAATGAATATTATGACACGAAAGGAATGCTTAGATAAGATTCAAGAAGCAGTTGACAATTTAGATACACTTCTTGCTGTAATAAAGTTACCATCTAAAACTACAATTAGGTGGGATTGTGAAGTATATGCAGATGAAGCGGACAAAATCACGAATGCGCTCAATGCCCTACATACCAATTATGGGAACGAGACGAGAGAGGAGTTTTGCATAGGATTAGATAACGAATAACAAGAATAGATATGAGCATAAAGATTGATAAAAGCGCATACGAGAAGCTAATCAAAGAGGAT
>ERZ650918.590-NODE-590-length-38743-cov-5.000000_pt1 | contig 38743 bp, 29 predicted proteins | sample MGYA00514758_ERZ650918 | MGnify/ENA metagenome assembly ERZ650918 | reverse complement strand
GCAGACAAATGAGTACAGGTACAGACAGATATCAGAGCCCGTTATCCGAACGCTACGCTAGTAAGGAGATGCAGTATATTTTCTCCCCGGATATGAAATTCCGTACATGGAGAAAACTGTGGATCGCACTGGCAGAGACGGAGAAAGAGCTGGGACTGTCCCAGGACGGGAAACCCGTCATCACAGATGAGCAGATCGAGGAGCTGAAGGCACACGCAGAGGACATCAATTATGATGTGGCAAAAGAGCGTGAGAAGCTGGTACGTCATGATGTTATGAGCCATGTATATGCATACGGACAGCAGTGCCCCAAGGCAGCCGGAATCATTCATCTGGGTGCAACCTCCTGTTACGTAGGTGACAACACCGATATTATCGTGATGACAGAGGCATTGAAATTAGTCAGAAAAAAGCTGATCAATGTCATGAAGGAACTGGCTGACTTTGCAGATAAGTATAAGGCACAGCCTACCCTTGCATTCACTCATTTTCAGCCTGCACAGCCTACAACCGTAGGTAAGAGAGCAACCTTGTGGCTGCAGGAGTTCTCTCTGGATCTGGAGGATCTGGATCATGTTCTTGGTACCATGAAGCTGTTAGGCTCCAAGGGAACCACCGGAACCCAGGCATCCTTCCTGGAACTGTTCAACGGGGATCAGGAGACCATCGATAAGATCGATCCCATGATCGCTGCCAAGATGGGCTTCAAGGAGTGCTATCCCGTATCCGGCCAGACCTATTCCCGTAAGGTGGATACCAGAGTAGCCAACGTACTGGCAGGTATTGCGGCATCCGCACACAAGATGAGCAACGATATCCGTCTGTTACAGCACCTGAAGGAAGTGGAAGAGCCGTTTGAGAAGAATCAGATCGGTTCCTCCGCAATGGCATATAAGCGTAATCCCATGAGAAGTGAGCGCATTGCGTCTCTGTCCCGTTATGTGATGGTGGACGCACTGAATCCCGCGATCACTTCCGCTACCCAGTGGTTCGAGAGAACGCTGGATGACTCTGCAAATAAGAGACTGTCCATTCCCGAAGGCTTTCTTGCCATCGACGGCATCCTGGATCTGTGCCTGAATGTTGTGGACGGTCTGGTAGTATACCCGAAGGTGATCGAGAAGCATATGATGAGTGAGCTGCCCTTCATGGCTACCGAGAATATCATGATGGATGCTGTAAAGTTAGGCGGCAACCGTCAGGAGCTGCATGAGCGTATCCGTGAGCTGTCTATGGAGGCGGGCCGCAACGTGAAGGTAGAAGGAAAAGAAAACAATCTGTTAGAGCTGATCGCCGCAGATCCTGCATTCCCCATGGGACTGGAGGAACTGAAGGCATCCATGGATCCTTCTAAGTATATCGGACGTTCTAAGGAACAGGTGGAAGCATTCTTAAAGAACGTGATCCATCCGATCCTGGAAGCCAACAAAGATCTTCTGGGCGTAAAGGCAGAGATCAATGTATAAATAGAAATCATATCATCACAGAAATCCGTCATTTGACCAGGAGAGCCAATGGCGGTTTTCTGCGTTGCGGAGAAATATCAGAGAGAGCAGGAGATAGATAAAAATGGGTGGATTTTTTGGAGTCGCAGCAAAAGAAGACTGTGTATTTGATCTGTTTTTCGGAACAGACTATCATTCCCATCTGGGAACCAGACGCGCCGGAATGGCAGTCTACAGCAAAGAGGAAGGTTATAACAGAGCCATTCACAACATCGAGAATGCGCCGTTTCGTACCAAATTCGACAAGGATGTCAATGAAATGCGGGGCAATCTCGGTATCGGATGTATCTCAGATTTTGAACCACAGCCACTGATGGTGCGTTCCCATCACGGAACTTATGCCATCACCACGGTTGGCAAGATCAATAATACTGATGCCATTATAAAGGATCTGTTCGCAAAAGGACATTCCCATTTTCTGGAGATGAGCGGCGGAGACATCAACGCCACGGAGTTGGTGGCAGCCATCGTGAATCAGAAGGATAACCTGGTAGAGGGCATTCAGTACGCCCAGGAGATCATTGAAGGTTCCATGACGCTTCTGATCATGACACCGAAGGGAATCTATGCGGCCAGAGATAAGATGGGACGTACTCCTGTGGCCGTAGGCAAAAAGGAAGGGGCATATTGTGTCTCCTTTGAAAGTTTTGCTTATCTGAACCTGGGATACCAGCCGGTACGTGAACTGGGACCGGGAGAGATCGCCGTGGTGACACCGGAAGGCGTGCGGACGCTGGTACAGCCGGGAAAAGACATGAAAATCTGTACCTTTTTGTGGGTATATTACGGATATCCTTCTTCCTCTTACGAAGGGATCAGTGTTGAAAAAATGCGTTATCAGTGTGGCGCGAAGCTCGCGGAGCGTGATCATGTAAAGCCGGATATCGTAGCCGGTGTGCCGGATTCCGGTACCGCCCATGCAGTGGGATATGCGAACCGTTCGGGGATTCCTTTCTCCCGCCCGTTCATCAAATATACACCGACCTGGCCGAGATCTTTTATGCCGACGATACAGACCCAGAGAAATCTGATCGCCAAGATGAAATTAATTCCGGTACATGACCTGATCCAGGATCAGAGCCTGCTGCTCATTGATGATTCCATTGTCCGCGGTACACAGCTGAGAGAGACGACGGAATTTTTATACCAGAGCGGTGCGAAGGAAGTACATATCCGTCCGGCATGTCCCCCCTTGTTATACGGTTGTAAGTATCTGAACTTCTCCAGATCCTCCTCCGAGATGGATCTGATCACCCGCCGTGTGATCAAGGAGATGGAGCAGGAAGACAGACAGATCGACCTGAAGAACTATGTGGATCCGGATACGCCGGAGTATGAAGAAATGGTAGGCAGGATAGGAAGGCAGCTGAACTTCACTACCCTGCAGTTCCAGAGACTGGATGATATGATCGAGTCTGTGGGGATCGGAAGAGACAAACTCTGTACCTATTGCTGGGATGGAGCACAATAATCAAAGATTATATAAAATATAATAAATATTGATTTTACTTATATCACAAAGTGTTGTATACTAAGAGACAGTATGAGAGAAACATTGTTCTCTCAAAAGAGTAAGAGATTTGAGTTAGATTTATCACGAATCGTGATGAAGAATGGAGGAAAACATGGTAAAGGCAGTTGTAGGAGCCAACTGGGGCGACGAAGGAAAAGGAAAGATCACAGATATGCTGGCAGAGAAAGCGGACATTATCGTACGTTTTCAGGGCGGCGCAAATGCAGGACATACTATCGTGAACAATTATGGTAAATTTGCTCTGCACACCCTTCCTTCCGGTGTATTTTACAATCATACCACCAGCGTGATTGGTAACGGTGTGGCATTAAACATTCCGATCCTGATGAAAGAGATCAAGTCTATCACAGACAGAAATGTTCCCATGCCCAAGATTCTGGTGTCTGATCGTGCACAGATGGTAATGCCTTACCATATTTTATTTGATCAGTATGAAGAGGAGAGACTGGGCGGTAAGTCCTTCGGATCTACCAAGTCCGGTATCGCACCTTTCTATTCTGATAAGTATGCGAAGATCGGTTTCCAGGTAAGTGAGCTGTTTGATGAAGAACTGCTGCAGGAAAAAGTACAGCGTGTCAGTGAGATGAAGAATGTCATCTTAGAGCATCTGTATCACAAGCCCCTGATCGATCCCGCAGAGCTGTTAAATACCCTGCATGAGTATCGAGATATGATCGCACCTTTTGTATGCGATGTATCCGTATTCTTAGATAAGGCACTGAAAGAGGGCAAGACCATTCTGTTAGAGGGCCAGTTAGGAACCATGAAGGATCCGGATCACGGAATTTACCCCATGGTAACTTCTTCCTCCACGTTGGCAGCTTACGGTGCCATCGGTGCAGGTATCCCTCCTTATGAGATCAAGCAGATCGTTACCGTAAGTAAGGCATATTCCTCTTCCGTAGGAGCAGGTGCTTTCGTATCTGAGATCTTCGGTGACGAAGCAGATGAATTACGTCACCGCGGCGGTGACGGTGGTGAGTTCGGTGCAACTACCGGACGTCCCAGACGTATGGGATGGTTCGACTGTGTTGCCACCAAGTACGGCTGTCGTCTGCAGGGCGCTACTGATGTGGCATTTACCGTACTGGATGCACTGGGATATCTGGATGAGATCCCTGTATGTGTAGGGTATGAGATCGACGGTGAAGTTACCACTGATTTCCCTGTTACCTACAAGCTGGAAAAGGCAAAGCCCGTACTGAAAAAGCTCCCTGGCTGGAAGTGCGATATCCGCGGTATCCGCAACTTCGATGAACTGCCGGAGAACTGCAGAAAGTATGTGGAATTCATTGAGGAGCAGATCGGATTCCCTATCACCATGGTCAGCAACGGCCCGGGAAGGGAAGATATCATCTATCGTGAGAGTCCTTTGAAGAAATAAATGCTGTCAAATGCGGAGAGATAGGATAATCTTTGATGGAAAAAACATCTGTAAAATGTGAATGAGAATGGAAAGGGCATGGTGCTGGTATGAGATCAGCCCGTGTCCTTTTTAGTATACGATGAATCCGGCAGGAATTTTGATTACACAGTATCTGGCTGAATGCAAGCATTCGCAGAACGCAGTTTTGCATGGCTCTGAATAGTTACAGATTTTTACTGTGAAGGAACAAAAACCAGTGTCTGATAGTAATTTTGAGATGGAGACAGCGAGATATGATCAATAATCTGGAAGCGTATAAAGTATTTTATTATGTGGCAAAATGTGGGAGTGTGACCAAAGCGGCCGGGGAACTGTCAATTTCACAGCCGGCGGTCAGTCAGGCCATCAAGCAGCTGGAAAATACCCTGGATGCCGCCCTGTTCCACCGGGCGGCCAAGGGAGTACGGCTGACCAGTGAGGGAGAACTGTTGTATTCCTATGTGGCAAAAGGGTACGAACAGATCGAAATGGGTGTGAAGAAGGTTCACCAGATGCAGAATATGGAACTGGGAGAAGTCCGCATCGGTGCCAGCGATATGACATTGCAGTTTTATCTGCTTCCCTATCTGGAAAAGTTCCATGAACAGTACCCCGGGATCAAGGTGATCGTCACCAATGCGCCGACACCGGAGACATTGAATTATTTAAGAGAGGGACACATTGACTTCGGAATTGTCAGTACGCCGTTTCCGGAGAGACCTGATATTCAGATGATACCGGTGCGGGAGATTGAGGATGTCTTCGTGGCGGGAAGAAGATTTTTCAGCTACAAGAACCGGACGCTGGATTTTCAGAAACTGGAAAGTCTGCCTCTTATTTTCCTGGAGAAAAATACCAGCAGCCGCAGCTACATGGATGAATTTCTGGCGGGAAACGGAGTATATGTGCAGCCGGAGTTCGAACTGGCCACCAGCGATATGATCGTACAGTTTGTGAGACGAAATCTGGGTGTTGGCTGTGTGATGCGGGATTTTGCCCGAGATTATGTGGAATCCGGCTTGCTTTTCGAACTTAGATTCAATAAAATAATACCGAAGCGTCAATTCTGTGTCGTTAGGAACACGAAGATGCCTATGGCTCCGGCTGCGGAGAAACTGTTGGAGATCATGGAGCTGGACAGACAGGAAGAAGCGAAGATATAAAAGTGACGGCAAAAAGAGGATATACCGGCGGAAACGGAACTGCTTTGACTAGTAAAACGAATAGGAGAGAAGAGTTATGATACGCAATATAATTTTTGACATTGGCAATGTGTTGACAGACTATCGCTGGGAGGGATTTCTGGCGGACAAGGGATTTGATGCGGAAATGATCAAAAAAATCGCAAAGGCATCTATTATGCATCCGCTGTGGGCAGAGTATGACCGCGGTACCTGGACGGACGAGCAGGTTCTGGCTGCATTTGTAAAGGATGCACCGGAACTGGAGAAAGAACTGCATCAGGCGTTCGAGAATATCGCTGGCATGGTAACCCCCAGAGCTTACGCTATTCCCTGGTTACAGGAACTGAAAGCAAAGGGATACCATGTGTATTATCTGTCCAACTTCTCACACAAGGCAGAGACAGAATGTGCGGAAGCGTTGAATTTCCTGCCGGAGATGGAAGGTGGCATCCTGTCCTACAAGGATCAGCTGATCAAGCCCGAACCGGAGATCTACCAGCTGCTTCTGAAACGCTATGGATTAAAGGCAGATGAGAGCGTTTTCCTGGATGATACGCTGGTGAATGTGAAGGCGGCCGAAGAACAGGGTATCCACGGCATCCACTTCCTGACCAAAGAGCAGGCGGAAGAGGAACTGCGTAAGCTCGGCGTGGACTGCTAAATGGTTCGTAGCGGAGGGAGTTCTGTTTGTATTCAAAACGCCAATTTCTACGAAAAAAATACAAAAACATAAGATTTTGCTATGTAAAAAGTCTCTATTTTCGCTACACAAGCAAAATAAAGAAATTCCGTACAAAAAATCCTGATTTCGGAACTTTTTTGTACGGAATTCGTTGTTTTGGGGCTTTTTACACCAAACTTTCTATTTACCGAAACTTCCCCGCCCAATATTCGTCTTATTATAATGTGATCACCATAACACTTCACGATTTTGGGAGGGTATCTTTATGAAGAAGGCTATTTTACTATCAACACTGACAACGATTCTTACGCTTTCCTTGGCAGGATGTGGTTCTACCGGGGGTCTGGAGGATTCTGTAGGGGTGCAAAATTCCACGGCCCCCACCGGGCCAATCGCCCCGGTCATCGCGGAAAGCCTCGTTCCTACAGAATGCCCGGAAAACGGGCCTGCCGACGATCTGGCGATATCCATGGGGAATGAAGCTATCTGTGATCTGGGACCGGTGCAGTTCTCCCTGTCCCTTCCGGAGACCTGGGACTATGAGATCCGCAATTTAACTTTCGCAGGTACCACCACGACCGATGCTATCATCTTCTGGAACATCGCATACCCGGAGGATACCTTTACGCTTATCTATGCTCCCGTCCCGGGAATCTGCGGCACCGGCGTCACCAGCGAGGAGATCACTCTGCCCGACAGCAACTTAAACGGCTGGAAAAATACCGAGATCTACCAGACAGAACAAAAATACTGGATTTACATTACATTATCCAATCCCGATGTCCCTTTACAGGGAAATACCCTACAGCTGGAAGCCACTATTCCGTTAACAGACTGGTACACTCTGGAAACAGATTTCAACCGCATCCTCGAAACCATCCAGCTTCAATATACAAGTTTCAAAGCTCCTGTGACGCAGGATATTCTGATCTTGCCAGAAGAAACGCAGTCAACGACTCCAGACATTCTGCCCTTGCCAGAAGAAACGCAGTTCGCTCCCCAAGACAAGTTGCCCTTGTTAGAAGAAAGACAGTCCAACTGTATCGAGCTGGATACGGATTTCGGTGCACCTGTGACTCAGGATATTCTGATCCTGCCAGAACAAACTTAACCTGCAACTCAGGAGAAACTGCCCCTGTTGGAACAAAGGCAGTCCAACTGTATTGAGCTGGATGCAGATTTCAGAGCCCCCGCATCGTAGGATACTCTAATCTTACCGAAAGAATCGCATCCTTGTCTCACGACCGCCGCCATCCTTGGCCGCCAGATAAGGGAATCTCCACAGATTGCCCACACCCACCGCGCTTCCGGCCGCCGCCAGCACGAAACCGATCTGCCCGGAAAAATTACTTGTTTTCTTTTCCATATGATTCACGCTCCTTAAAACACTTGTGACATGAGGATAGCATATGCTATACTATCAGTAAAACGAATGTTTTTATTGGTATACATAAGTTTTTGTAATGTGATAAGTCTCAAGAGAAAATAAGTGGCTGCAAAGCAGACATTTGTTTTTTGGACTCATCAGCTCACGAATATCCTGCGAAGCAGGATGTAAAAATTCGTGAGCTTATACTATAATGAGTACAAGAAAGCCAATCTGCTCGCATAATTGGTGAACGATGAATTTGAAATTCATAAATTTACAGGGTGAAGATCATGAAAGAACAAAAAGACCGTTACGAGATATTTTTAAAAGTATGTGAAACGGGAAGCTTCTCCAAGGCGGCGGAAGCACTGAATTATACCCAGTCCGGCATCAGCCAGATGATGGCGGGACTGGAGGAAGAACTGGGTGTGCAGCTTTTTGCCCGGGTTAAACGGGGTGTCAGCCTCACCGACAACGGTGCCCGCCTCATCCCTTACATTCAGGAAATGGTCAACCAGAAAGACAAGCTGCGCCAGGCCGCCTTCAATATCAACAATAAGATTGAGGGAAAACTACGGGTCGGTAGTTTTTCCAGCATCACCGCTCTGTGGATGCCGGATGTGGTTCATTTTTTCCGGGAAAATTATCCGAAAGTGGATGTAGAAATTTTTGACGGCAATTATGATGAGATCCGGGACTGGATCATTCACGGGCAGGTGGATTGTGGATTTTTATCCTCCATCGTGGCGGATGATCTGACCTTTTATCCACTGTTGAATGATCCGCTGTGCGCTGTTTTCCCCGAGGGACATCCGCTGGCTGCCAAAAACAGCGTCACCCTGCCAGAACTGTTCGAATATCCTCTGATCATCGAGACCCCCGGCTGTGACAACGACATCCAGCATCTGCTGACCAAATGCCCTGTCCGCCCAAAGATCTCTTACAGCTTCCGGGACGATACCCTGATCATGTCCTTCGTCCGGAACGGTCTCGGTGTCACCATCTCTCAGGAACTGGTATTAAAAGCTTTCGCACGGGGTGTGGTCTCCAGACCCTTATCTCCCAGTTGTCACCGTACGCTGGGACTGGCTTTCTCCAAGACCGCCAACTCCGTGGTGTCACAGACGATGCTGCGGTATTTGCAGGAAACGATCCACTGATCCACCCCAGCTCAACTATTCTGCTATTCTACATTATGATAGCTTCCGCAATACGGGCAGCGTCCGGTATATCCTGCTGCCGCCTGATAGGAAGCACCGCAGTTCGGACACTGCACGGCGGTCATGCGAAGCTTGGAAGGATCCACGGGCTTATCGTCCATCAGTTCCTGCTCTCCCGGCAGAATCTCATCCCGGACGGAATCCGGATCCCAACCGTATTTTCCCTGATATTCGTAGATATCCATGGTCATACCGATGGGATAGGTCGAAGCGCCCTTTTCAAACGCAGTGGGAATCACTGCCTCCCGCTCGATCTGATTCTTGTCAAAATAATGCACGATCACATTCACCGGGAATCTGCCGTTTACCATATACGCCGTATTCTCCACGTAACCGTAGATCTTGGCGGCATATCTGATTCCGTTTTTTACGATGAGTGACTTTTTATGCTGCCCGAATAATACTGCTGCGATAAAACAAATGCCCAGTATCAGGAAAAACAGCGGCAATGCCAGAAATGCCCTCATGGGCCGGAACACCATGCCGATGCTTCCGAATATCATTGTCAGCACTGCGCCGATCCCCGCAAATGCGCCTCCTATGATCAGTAAAACTTTCTGAGCCATGTTCATTTTCATGTCAGTTTCCCGCCCTTCTCCTATTTTTCATGCCAATCTCCATCCAGCAGCCTTCGGCTGGCGGCACAAATAGTAATTTATACCATCTGGACCACCCAGACATTACTCTTCACCATGAGGTAACCAATGATCACCTTGATCAGTTCCGTACCCTGCACCAGAAAATAGATGCTCACGATCCCCAGGCCGGTGAAATGCGCCAGCAGATATGCCGCCGGCACCACGATCACCCAGGTAAATACGGAATCAAACAGGAAAGTCACCACCGTCTTACCACCGGAACGCAGGGTAAAATACGACGCATGGCTGAAGGCACAGAAGGGCATGATGATGGCCGATACCGCAATAAAACTGGTAGCCAGTTCCCTGATCTCCTCCGTGGTATTGTAAATACCCGGGAAAAATCCTCCTACCACGAACATCAATGCCGCCATGATCACACAGCAGAAGACGCTGAATACGATCATCTTGTTGTCTGCATCCTTGGCATCCTCCAATTTACCTGCACCCAGATACTGTCCCACCACAATACTGATACAGGAACCCAGCTGAAGATAGACAATATTGAACAGATTCGTGATGGTGGAGGCAATGTTCAGTCCCGCCACCACGTCCAGACCTCTGACAGAATAGCACTGGGTCACCGTTGTCATGCCCGCTGCCCACAGCACCTCGTTCATCATCAGCGGAAATCCCTTGATCAGGATCGCCTTCAATTCCGCAAGCGGAATACCAAAGCCGGTGTAAGCTCCCTCCAGATAGCGGTTTTTTCCCCGATGGATGTGTGCCCAGATCACCACGATCAGTGCCTCAATGTAACGGGCAATAACGGTAGCCAGCGCCGCCCCCTGCACTCCCAGCTCCGGGAAAGGACCAATGCCGAAGATCATCAGATAGTCCAGAATCGCATTAGTACCCACCGCCACAAAGCTGGCCAGCATCGGGATAAAGGTCTGCCCGGTCTCTTTTATATTTGTCGCGTAGGACTGGTTCACCGCAAAAGGGATCAGTCCCACCATCATGATGGCCAGATATTCCAGTCCGTACTGCAGTGCCAGGTCCGTGGCCCCGTTCCCCACCGTATCCGTCAGATACAGGGAGATCAGTGCGGAACCTTTCGTCAGGAACAGAAGGATCGCTCCGCCTGTCACCAACAGCGTGGCATACAGCTTAAACCGAAAGGAATACATATGTCCCTTATGATTGCCCTTTCCGAAATACTGGGCACCGAAGATGCTGGCAGCTGACACAGCTCCGAAGATTGCCAGATTGTATACAAAGATCAGCTGATTCACAATGGCAACGCCGGACATCTGCTCCGTTCCCAGCTGTCCCACCATGATGTTATCCAGAAAGCTTACCAGATTGGTAATGGCATTCTGCAGGATCATGGGAATAGCCAGTAAAAGATACTTCTGGTAAAAATCCCAGTCTCCAATATATTTTTTCTTAAATTTTGCTAACATAATTTCCCTCAATTTTCTAAATAATCCCTACATACGCTCGATAATCCCGGGACTTCCACTCCCGAAAACCGACCGCTTATAATGGTTCTTCCTGCGGCATGGTGCTGTGTACTTTCTTTCTGACAAAATAGAAACATACCGCCTGCAGCAGGATCGTTGCCAGCCAGGAGGCCGGATAAGATAAAAACAGTACCATCAACGACCGGTGCGTTGGGAATACTCCGTAGATCCAGAAGATTCTCGTTCCCACCGTACCGATAATGGACAATATCATAGGTACCGCCGAATGTCCCATGCCCCGCAAGGCTCCCGGAATCAGATCCATGATGCCGCATAAAAAGTAAGTCAACGTCGTATACAGCAGAATCTCCGTTCCACAGGCAATAACGTCCGCATCCGTTGTGTAAATGTGAAGCAGCTGCGGACCGAAGAGATTGGCGCTTCCACCCAGCGTTACCGCTACGATCACCGACAGGATCATACAATCGATCAGTACCCTGTCCATACGTTTTTTCTTCCCGGCACCGTAGTTCTGACTGGTGAAGCTCATACACGCCTGGGTAATGGAATTCACCGACACGAACAGGAATCCAAAGATATTATTGGCCGCCGTATAGCCTGCCATGGCGATGGAGCCGAAGGAATTCACCGAGGACTGCAGCAGAACATTGGAGAAATTGATGACAACGCTCTGGATCCCCGCCGGAACCCCCACCTGAAAGATCTGCAGCAGATACTCCCCTTTTATTCCCAGCTTTGAAATCTGCAGCCGGTAACAGCTGTCCGTAGTAAACAGGCACCATAATACCAGCACACAGGAGATCACCTGAGAGATCACTGTAGCAATGGCTACCCCCGCCACACCCATGGAAAAAGCAATGACCAGAAACAGGTTCAATACCGCATTGATGGCTCCGGATATGATCAGGAACAACAGCGGACGCTTCGTGTCTCCCACTGCCCGCAGAATTGCAGCTCCGTAATTGTACAGCATGAAAAAGGGCATGCTGCAGAAATAAATTTTCATATATAATGCCGCCTGATCAATAACATCCGCCGGGGTATCCATCAGTTCCAACGCTCCCCGGGTGCAGAACAGCCCTACGAATACCATGACAATACCGCTGATCAATGCAAAGGTCATAGCTGTATGTACTGTCTCGCTCATCTCCCGCTCTTTCCCGGCAGCATAGAATCTGGCGGACAATACATTGGCTCCCAGAGAAACGCCGATAAACAGATTGACGAACATATTGATCAATGCCGTGGTGGAACCTACAGCCGCCAGCGCCTGACTTCCGGTGAACCGTCCCACCACAATGATATCCACTGCATTGAACAGCAGCTGCAAAATGCTGGACACCATCAGGGGCAGTGCAAAGGAGATCAGCTTGTCCATAATCGTGCCGTTGCACATATCTATTTCATATTTGTTTTTCTTCTGTGTTGCTTCCATAATTTCATTTCCTGCAATTCTCTTCCAAATCCCGTTATTTTCCCGCACCGCTCATCCGCATCTGCAGAAGAACCGCTATAACTTATGATTCTATCACATATTTTGCTATATTTCTATTCCCCATTTTAGTTGAAAATATGATATACTATATTTTGAATGTTTTTGGGGGTTCAAAATGAGTATACATCCCACAAATCCTTACAAGAGAACAAAGAGAAAGGAAACTTATCCCTATGAAATATGACGTAATCATTATCGGTGCCGGTCCCGGGGGGATTTTCTCCGCTTATGAACTGGTGCAACAGAATCCCGACCTGAAAATTGCCGTTTTCGAATCCGGTCACCCTCTGGAGAAGCGCCACTGTCCTATCGACGGTGACAAGATCAAGAGTTGCATCAACTGTAAGAGCTGTTCCATCATGAGCGGTTTCGGTGGTGCCGGTGCTTTTTCCGATGGAAAATACAATATCACCAACGCTTTCGGTGGCACTCTCTACGAGTATATCGGCAAGAGTCAGGCCATCGACCTGATGAAATATGTGGATGACATCAACATGAAGTTCGGCGGTGAAGGCACGAAGCTGTATTCCACTGCTGGTACCTCTTTCAAAAAGATCTGCATGCAGAACAAGCTGAACCTGTTAGACGCTTCCGTACGTCACCTGGGTACAGATATCAACTTCATCGTGCTGGAAAATCTGTACGCAGAACTGAAGGATAAAGTGACTTTCTATTTCGATACCCCGGTGAAAACGGTGAAGACCGTTGGTGACGGTTACCGTATCTGCTGCGAAAACGCTTCTTACGACTGCGACAAGTGCATTATTTCCGTAGGCCGCAGCGGCAGCAAATGGATGGAGCAGATCTGTAAAGATCTGGACATCAACACCAAGTCCAACCGCGTGGATATCGGTGTCCGGGTGGAACTGCCCGCAGTCATCTTCTCTCATCTGACCGATGAACTCTATGAGAGCAAGATCGTATACCGCACTGAAAAATTCGAGGATTCTGTGCGTACCTTCTGTATGAATCCCCACGGTATCGTCGTAAATGAGAACACCAACGGCATCGTCACCGTAAACGGCCACAGCTACGAAGGAGCCGACAAGCAGACAGAGAACACCAACTTTGCACTGCTGGTAGCGAAGCATTTCTCCGAGCCCTTCAAGGACAGCAACGGCTACGGTGAAAGTATCGCCCGTCTCTCCAACATGCTGGGCGGCGGTGTTATCGTACAGCGTTTCGGCGATCTGGTGAGAGGACGCCGCAGTAATGCGAAGCGTATTGCCGAGGGCATGGTAGAGCCTACCCTGTCCGCAACTCCCGGTGATTTAAGCCTGGTACTGCCCAAGCGTATCTTAGACGGTATCATCGAAATGATCTACGCACTGGACAAGATCGCACCCGGTACCGCCAATGACGATACCCTGCTCTACGGTGTGGAAGTCAAATTCTATAATATGGAAGTGGAACTGGACGAACATCTGGAAAGCTGTCACAAGGGCCTGTACATCATCGGTGACGGCAGCGGTGTGACTCATTCCCTGTCCCATGCATCCGCCAGCGGTGTCTATGTCGCAAGGCAGATCGCCAAAGGGGAATAATTACTAATAAAAAGGAAGGTAGATTCTATGGCACAGACAGTTAAGATCATCTCTGACAGTACCTGTGATCTGTCAAAGGAATTAGTGGAAAAGTATGACATTACCATCCTGCCTCTGCACATTCTGCTGGGCGAGGATGAATACCGCGATGGCGTGGATATTACGCCGGAAGAAATTTTCCGGTGGTCCGATGAAAACAAGAACACGCCCAAGACCTCTGCTCCTTCTCTGACCGAGGCCATGGACGTCATGCAGCCTTTTGTGGAAGAAGGCCGGGAGCTCATCTGTTTCTCCATCTCCGACAGTATGTCCACCTCCGGCAACGTTATGCGGCTGGCTGCAGAAGAACTGGAAGCTTCCGACAAAGTCACCGTCATCAACTCCGCAAACCTGTCCACCGGCATCGGTCTGCAGGTAATACAGGCTGCCATTCTGGCTTCTGAAGGGAAAACTGCCGCAGAGATCACTACTGCCATCGAAGCCATCCGTCCCAAAGTCCGGGCCAGCTTCGTCGTAGATACCCTGACCTACCTTCACCGCGGTGGCAGATGCAGCGCGGTAGCGGCTCTGGCCGGTGGTATGTTAAAGCTTCATCCCAGGATCGTCGTGGTGGATGGTGCCATGGATGCCTCCAAAAAATACCGTGGAAAACTGGGTTCCGTCATCCTCTCATACACAAAGGATATGGAAGAGGATCTGAAAAATGCCGTTCCCGACAGAGTCTTCATCACCCACTCCGGCTGCGACCGGGAGATTGTGGAAGCGGTTCGTTCCTATCTGGAAAGTCTGGGAATCTTTGACGAGATTCTGGAAACCAGAGCAGGCGGTGTAGTCTCCAGCCATTGTGGTCCCGGCACGTTAGGCGTACTTTTCATTGCTAAATAAAGAATCCGTAGGAGTTTAGTGTGAAAAATTAATTTTTCACACGCAAATTTGTGCCTGCACAAGGTGCCAAGGCACCTGAAAGTTTGCAGGTTACTGAAAGGCATTGGTATTATTATGATCCGTTTTATATTCGTCGTATTATTTGTAGTATTATTCCTGATCCTGTCCACGCCGTTAATGCTGGTGGAATGGATCATCGGCAAATTTAACCCCGGTCTTAAGGACCGCAGTTCCCTGGCCATTGTAAACTGGGCCTTCCGCTGGGTCATCCGTCTTTCCGGCACGAAAGTCATTGCCATCGGGGAAGAGAACATTCCCACCGACACTGCTGTGCTGTACGTCGGCAATCATCGCAGCTTTTTCGATGTGGTGCTGACCTATGTCCGTGTTCCCAGACCTACCGGTTATATTGCGAAAAAAGAAATGTTAAAATGGCCCCTGCTTAACATCTGGATGAAAGATCTTCACTGTCTCTTTCTGGATCGCCAGGACATCAAGGCAGGACTGAAAACCATTCTGCAGGCCATTGAGAAAGCCAAAAACGGGATTTCCATCTGCATCTTCCCGGAGGGCACCCGCAACAAGACCCAGGATACCTTCCTTCCCTTCCACGAGGGCAGTTTCAAGATCGCAGAGAAAGCAAATGTTCCCATTATCCCCATGACTATTGTGAATTCCGCTGCGGTATTTGAAGATCATTTTCCGAAAATAAAAAAGGCCACCGTAGTCATTGAATACGGTAAGCCTATTTATCCGAAGGAACTGGACAAGGAGACTCGCAAGAGCATGGGCACCTACGTACAGAATATTATCTCCGAAACTTATTTCAAAAACAAAGAACTGATCTGATCTTTCTAATGTCTATCCGCGAGGGAGACCTGCTGGGCTATCAGTAACAGATAATCCGCAGCGTCTCCCTCTTCGGGATAATAACTCACCGAATCCCGGTTCCGTCCCATCAGGTAATGCAGAAAATCCTCTAAAATCTCCGTGTACTGATAACTGTATAACACATAATTAGCACAGGACAATTCTTCTGCCCGCTTCAGCAGATCCTCGGTTCCATTGTTAACATTCATTACGGCATCGATCATGTTATGGGAACGTTTGGCCAGCTCCTCGCCCCGATTCCGGATGCTTTCCATGAATACAGTGCACAGGTCCACATCCACCGGCTGTCTGGTGGCCAGATACGTCATGGAGCCATACAGATAGGCCGTTTCTTCCAGATAACTGGTATTGTCCTCGAAAAAGTCCTTATACTCCAGGATCTGATTGCGGTAAGTGTATAGTCCCGCCGCCCGGTAAAGCTCCGTCAGCGCCATGAATTTCTCCGCATCTCTGCCGGATGTCGACATCAGCTTGGTGTACACCGACGACGCATGCTGCAGACATTGTGTGGCATATTGCACATCATATTTCTGGTACAGATAACTGAATTTTGCCATCACCGCCACGTAACACATGTTCTCCGGTTCCGGCTTTTCTGTGTCGTTGGCCGTTTTTTCCAGCCAGTCGGCAATAGATTCCAGCAGATCCGGGATATCATTGCCATTATCATCCGCAAGCACCTGCGGATACCACTCACAGGCCTCCAGCAAAGTGATGATCTCATCCTCGGTAATACTGCGATCCTGACATCTGTCATGAACATCCGTGCACAACGCTTCCAACAGTTCCTGATAGTGGTCTTCTTTCAGAGAAAATGTCAGGGATCTTCCCACATTGTCACACTCCAGATAGAACTCACCTTCCCCGGTATAGTCCGTGAAATCCGCTGTTCCGATGTACAGAGACAGCTCCCCGTTGTAATCTGTCTGCTTTACCGTGCCTTCATAGACCGTCTCTCCGGTCTCCCGGTCCACCAGCCGGAAAGTCTCTACCGGCTGTCTGCCCTTCACCACTGCCTGTTTTTCACCGACCGCGGCATACCCCTGCTGATCCACCAGCACATTGGGTGTCAGCGTAGGCACTGTATAGTTGATGACCGGTGTGTTTTCCATGCCGGTCATACTTATGCTTACATGCCCTGTCTCTGCCGTTGCCTGCCCGCAGGCGTTCATACCTATACTGTTAAATAGTAATAGCAGGGACAGGATCCCTGCACTTTTCCTGCTGTATCTCAAAATATTCCTCCGGTCATTCCCTGGGGACATTACAATACACGATCTCCCCGTTGATAATAGTATAAAGGGTTCGTGTGAAAATTTCCATAGGATTTCCGTCGAAAATGGCAATGTCTGCATCTTTCCCCACTTCCAGGCTGCCAATGCGGTCTGCCACGCCACAGATTTTCGCAGGATAAATGGTGATGGCCCGGAAACCTTCCTCCATTGGAAGTCCCGCTTTTACCGCAAGTCCGGCACACAACGGCAGTGTCTGGATCTGTGACACCGGATGATCCGTGGTGATGGCGACCATCACACCGGCCCGGTTCAGCACTCCGGCGGTCTTAAAAGACATGTTCTGCACCTCGATCTTGTTCCGGCTGGTAAGATCCGGTCCCACAATGGCCGGAAATCCTTCCTTCGCCAGTTCTTCCGCCACCAGATGACCTTCCGAGCAATGATCCATCGTCATTTTTATACCGAATTCTTTTGCAATGCGGATTGCTGTGAAAATATCGTCCACCCGGTGGACATGGGCTTTTAACGGGATGTCTCCCCGCAGTACCGGAAGATAGCACTCTTTTTCAAAATCCGGTGCAAAATACTCTCCCTTCTCCGCCGCTTCCTGCTTTTGCAGCAGATATTCTCTGCTCTCCCAGAGTTCCCTGCGCAGCATGGCGGCGATGGCCATACGAGTGACAGGACTTTTGTTCTGCCCGGAATAATTGACCTTGGGGTTCTCTCCAAAGGCCACCTTCATGGCCGCCGGTGATTTCAGGATCAGGTCGTCGATCCGGCGTCCCTTAGTCTTTACCATGGCAAACTGGCCGCCCACCACATTAGAGCTTCCGGGTCCGATCATGGCTGCAGTAATTCCGGCCCGCACCGCATCGTCAAAGGCTGCATCCATGGGATTAATACCATCGATAGCCCGCAGAGCCGGTGTCAGGGGATCCATTGTCTCATTACAGTCATCCCCTTCCGTGCTCTTTTTTTCTTCCATGATACCCATATGGCAGTGTGCCTCAATGATGCCCGGCATGATCAGCGCATTTTTCGCGATCACTACCTGCTCTCCTTCTTCCGGCTGTAACTTCACCTCACCTCTGGCACCTACCTGTGCAATTTTCCCGTTTCTTATCTGCAGGATCCCTTCGGGGATCTCTCTGCCCGCCATGGTCAGGATCCTGCCTCCTACAATATACATCAGCGGAACAATGCCTCCCCGTTCACCGGTTCCCCGTTGTGGGTCAGAGCAAAGTATACGTTGCTTCCTTCGGTGCTGTAGTATTTCGTGGGCGCTGCCACACTGCCGATGGTGTCGCCGGGATTCACATAGGAATTCTCTTTCACTGTGATCTCCGTCAGCTGTCCATAAGTGGCCTCATAGCCGTCACCCAGATCCAGGGTCACCGCCTTGCCGATCTCCTCATTTTCGAAGATTGAAGTCACTTTTCCCTGTGCACAGGCGGTCACTGCCGTACCTTCTTCCGCGGAAAAAATGGTGGCGGGATTGTATTTATACTGATCCAGTGTAGCAAAATAAGTGCTCTTGTCCATAGAGTAATGCATCAGAATATCACTCTGCACCGGTTGCTGTAATCCGTCGCTTTCTGCAAAGTGCAGTGTCTTCTCAACGACCACATCCCCGCCTGCTGTCTGCTTTCCCCCGGTCTCTTCCTTTTGTCGGTCGGCATCGGAATTCTGCTGCTCTTTCTGTGCGGCCTCCAGCAGGGTCTCCTGATCCGTCAGCCCCGGAATCTCTACGTTGCCGGAGCCTACCTCCTGGGGCATATAGTCCAGATCATCCTCGGTGACAGGAGTTCCCGCGATCTCATTTCCCGCTGTATTATTTGCCGTCAGTCCGGGGATGTTCTCGTCCTCCTTCAGAAGATGTTCGTCGTTATTCTCCGTGATCTCCTGTAATTTGTCATCCGCATTGTTGGGAAGCGCAGTGAAGTCCAAGGTATAACCATCATCCCTGGACTCCACATTCTGCCCCTTCATATAGACCCCTGTCATGGTCAATGCTGCCAGAACAAAGGCTGAAGAGGCTAACATTATAATACGCTCTTTGTTAATACCGCTCTTTTTATTTCTTCTCATATCTTATCCGCATCCTTCCTGTTCCCTGAGTCAACTGCCTGCTATACAATCGTTTCAACCACTTTCCCTGGTTTATCCTATAGTCTTGCCCGATTCATGGGTTTTATTCAGAATGTCTTCGATATGAAATTTGCATTTATTTGAAACTATTCAGAGCCATGTAAATAGCGTCGAATGTTTGCATTCGTAAGAACATTTGATGCTATTTATAGGGCGAAGTAACTGAATAGTTATATTTATTCTATGCCTGTGCGGCATAGGCAGCCATATCCACGTGCTGTACCGTACCCACATTTCCGTTTTCGTATAAGAAAATACCGGTCTTGCGGACCACAGCATTGGTCGCATTGGCATTGGTAGTGCCGTCCTGAGCCTTACGGTCTCCCTGCAGGGTAAAATCCGTAGAAGCGTTTTGCAGACAGATAGCACCGACACCCTTGTCAGAAAGTTTGTACAGTACGTCGTTGCCGTTTTCATCCTTGCACCAGATTTTTAATTTTGACCAGATGGAATCGTTCTCATCGATCCAGCCATTGCCATCCTCATCATACTGCGCCAGATCTGCAAAGCCATCCCCATTCCGGGTGCCGAACAGCTCACTGCCGTCGTTGATAGTGCCGTCACCGTTCTTGTCCAGTGCCAGATAGCCGCTGCCATTCAGCACGGAGATCTCTTCTTCCTTGCCATCGGCATCCAGATCAAAATAAAAGGTCTGATCCGACACTTCTGCCACATCAGTATCCAGGTTGATCACCAGCGGATCATGGAGCGTGAATTCTGCTACATTGAGTTGCTCTTTGTAGTATTCCTCGCATCTGCGGCTCATATTTACATTTACATTAAAATTGATCTCTCTGCCATCCTTGGTCCGTACGCTTCCCACGGTGGAAAAACTGGTATCCTCCTGTTCTATGTTCCAGGTCTCGCTCACATAGTTCAATATTTTCACACGGGACGTGACCAGATTGAACACGTCTGATGCAGGTGTTGCGGTTCCCTGTGTGCTGCCGGAATTCGTCTGGGTATTATTTACGCTATTCCCTGTATTCCAGCTGTTTCCGGTCTGATTACCGCTGCTCCATCCGTTTTCCTGCATCCAGTCCCGCAAAGTGCTGTTCCTGGACGGGAATAATAAATCAAAAATATAACGCACCGTATATTCCCGGATGGTAGACAATGTCTGTTCACTGGCACTGCTTCGCATATCCCATCTGGCAGAAGATACCAGCAAACGACTCTGCCAGTCTTTGGCTGTCATCGTGGTGTTCTCTGCAGTGTTCTCCTGTTCCTCCGTGTTCTGTGTGGTATCCTCACCATTCGGTGTCTTCTGTCCCTTAGTGGATACATCTGTCAGACCTGCCTGATAATCCGTTATCTCAAATCGTCTGACGCTTGTCTTAGAAGCGTGATAGCTTCTGGCGGAATCCATTCCTATGCTTGCGGAATCAATTCTCAAATCTGTAATTTTCTCCTTTCCCCGACCTCACCACGAACCAACAGGGCGCGCTTCCTGTAACGTTTAACAGTTCACCGCCGCATGTGATACCGCATGTTCTGCTTTGTGTGCCAGCACCCACGCAGAACATATGATATTGCATGGCTGAACTGTTAAACTAAAAAAAGATGGTAAAGAAACAGAATACATATAATATGCCTCTGTCTGATTACCATCCGTGGTGTCATTATCAAACTGTAAAAAATAAGTAGCAGGAAGTGACTGGCCTTGTCACCTCTCTGCTACTTATATCGTCCGCTATGGACATTTTATTTAGTGTTAATTTACTGCTGTTTGGGCTGAGTGGGAGCACCAGGGGTTCCGGGTGCAGGAGGCACCGGTCTGCCGGCTGCTTTCAGCTTTGCTGCGATCATGCTGGCTACCATTTCTCTGGTCACCACGATGTTGCCACCGAAGGGATTGATCACGAATCCCAGCGCCGGGCTGATATTGCCCTGTGCATCTTTGCGCAGCAGCATTCCCGCATAATCGTCAAAGTTCATGGCGAAAGTCTGCTGATTCTCCTCATCTCTCCACCTTTTTAGCTCTGTCCAGTCAGTGAACGCCATGAAGAACTTCCGACCGTCCTCGGTGGACAGCATCGGGAACTGTACTTTGGCATCTCTTGCGATGGTCACCCGGCCGTTTTCATCGGGCACAGGCACCGGATCGATCACGACCGGAGACAGGAACTTTGCTTTCTGCAGTTCATCCAGGAACATCTGTCTGTGTTCCGGGGTGTCCTCTGCTTTTAATAATTCAATGGATCCCACCATCATGGGGTTGGATACCGGTTTGTTAAATTCCATATTTTTTCTCCTTACTTCTCATTGTAACTATTCAGCCTCTCTTCGCGAAACGCATCTGCGATGGTTAGTCACATGTCTCTGAATAGTTACACTCGGTTATAGTTGATCAGGCATCCCTTCAGGATGATCTGACGTTCTTCGTCGGTCAGCTCTCCCAGCTTCAGGGTGAATTCCTTCATGCCTTCTCCGGTTGTTACCACATATGCCTTAATTTCCTCGGCCTTGTCTTCCACGGCTTTCTTAATACCAGGAATGAACAGGTAATCCAGATTCTTGAAAGGCAGGTCTCCGGGCTGGATCAGGAAAGGAAGCATGCCCCAGTTGATCAGGTTGGAACGATAACGCTTGGTGGCATACTCGTTGGCAATATTTGCCCAGCCGCCTAATACCTTCTGGCAGGAAGCAGCCTGCTCACGGGCAGAACCGTCGCCTGGTTTTACTGCAAAAATGGTACTTCCGATTCCGGTATTCTCTTCATTGATATCCGGGAACTGTGTACGGATTGCATCTACAGCTGCCTTTAATTCCGGCAGCACTGCGTATGGCTCTTCGCCTGCTTCTCTTGCCGCTTCTGCCTTCTGTACTTCTTTCGCACGTCCAACGTATGCAGGGTCTTTTCTGGAAAGTGTGAACTCTGCCAGTCCCAGCGGGTTAGAACGGTAAGAAGATGTCTCTCCGGAAGGAATCAGCTCATCGGTTGTAGTTACCGGATCATGAATCTCGGATACTACCTTTAAGATGAGGTTATCGGTTAATGCTACCATCTTTGGCCAGTCTTTGATGTTTGGTCCCATCTGGATTTCTACAGATGGATCTGCTACACCATGGCTGTCAAAGACGCGGTTCTCATATATGGTCTTATCAAAGAAATATTTTGGCTTACTGAAGTTCACATCCACATCAGTTGCTGCGGTTAAATATCCCTTGTTTGCTGCGGTTGCTGCAATAGAACGGGCATCCATCAATGCTACGGATGCAATCTGGCCGTTCTGTACCTTGGAGCCTTCACGGTTCGGGAAGTTTCTGGTAGAATGTCGGATGGAGAATGCATTGTTAGCAGGTGTATCTCCTGCGCCGAAACATGGTCCGCAGAATGCAGTCTTAACGATTGCTCCTGTCTCCATTAATTTTGCTACAGCTCCGTTTTTCACCAGTTCCATGTAAATTGGGGTACTTGCCGGATATACGCTTAAGGTAAATTCATCCGGTCCGATGCTGCTTCCCGCTAAGATGTCTGCTGCATCACAGATATTTTCAAATCCACCACCGGCACAGCCTGCGATGATTCCCTGGTCTACATATAGTTTTCCATTGCGGACTTTATCCTTAAGATTTAAGTCTACTGCTCCATTGAAGCTTACCTGTGCTTTCTTCTCGCAGTCATCCAGGATCTCCATAAGGTTTGCATTCAGTTCTTCAATGGTATAGGTATTGCTTGGGTGGAATGGCATTGCAATCATTGGACGAATGGTGCTTAAGTCAATTTCAATCATGCCATCATAGTAAGCAACCTGTCCCGGATTTAATTCTTTGTATTCTTCTACTCTTCCGTGAATGTCATAGAATTCTTTCACTTTCTCATCAGTTGCCCAGATAGAGGAAAGACAGGTAGTCTCTGTGGTCATTACGTCTACGCCGATACGGTAATCTACGCTTAAGTTTGCAACACCAGGTCCTACGAATTCCATTACTTTATTCTTTACATAGCCATTGGCAAATACTTCACCGATGATTGCCAGTGCGATATCCTGCGGCCCAACGCCTTTTACCGGTTCTCCGGTTAAATATACGGCTACAACGCCCGGCATATTGATATCATAAGTCTGCTCTAAAAGCTGTTTTACAAGCTCCGGTCCACCTTCGCCCATTGCCATGGTTCCCAGTGCTCCGTAACGGGTATGGGAATCAGAACCAAGAATCATTTTTCCGCCGCCTGCAAGCATTTCACGGGCAAACTGGTGAATAACTGCCTGGTGAGGTGGTACATAGATTCCGCCGTATTTCTTTGCACAGGTCAGTCCAAACATGTGGTCATCTTCGTTGATGGTTCCACCTACTGCACAAAGGCTGTTATGACAGTTGGTCAGTACATAAGGAATTGGAAACTTTTCCAGTCCGGATGCTCTGGCTGTCTGGATAATTCCAACATATGTAATGTCATGGGAAGTCAGCTTATCAAATTTGATTTTCAGCTTCTCCATGCTGCCAGATGTGTTGTGGTCCTTTAAAATACCGTATGCAATGGTATTTTTTGCTGCTTCTTCTTTGCTTACCGCAGTGCCTGTCATGGATGCAATAGCTGCGGATGCTTCGCTATTGTCTTCTACTACGGTACATCCGTTTACGAGATATGCCCCTGTCTCATGTAACTTCATGAATGTTTCCTCCTGTTTTCTGAACTGATTACTATTTTATACCTCTTCCTATATAGGAAGAAATCGGCGGGGAAAAAGCCACCGCCGATACTCTTTTTCTAATTCGTTATTATAAAGAAACGTCTGTTAAAAATCAACCCTTTTCAAGGATTCCCCACGGTTTGCAAGGTTCCTTATTATGCCAGCGGAAAGGTAATGGTAACAGAGAATAAATCACCGTCCAGAGTTACTTCAAAGGTTCCGCCCATAATCGTGGTAAGATTCTGGGCAATGGAAAGTCCCAGTCCGCTTCCTTCCGTGGTTCTGGATTCGTCTCCTCTTGCAAAACGCTCCGTCAGCTCTGCCGCACTTCCATGCAGTGGCTGCTCGGAAATATTTTTAATAGAGAAGATTACCTTCTGCTCCGATGTCTCCATGGTCACATAGACTCTGGTATGTGCCATGGCATATTTTGCCACATTGTTATAAAGGTTCTCTACCACACGCCAGATTCGTCTGCCGTCTGCCATAATGACAACGGATTCCTTCGGCAGCTTTGTAATCGTGGTCAAATCCTTGGCTTCGAATTTCTCATTAAATTCACCTGCAGTCTGGTAAATCAGTTCCACAAAATTAATTCTTGTCATCTGAAGTGTAATATTTCCGGAGCTGATTCGTGATGCCTCTACCAGATCTTCTGTAAGCTGCCTTAACCGCTGGGATTTTTCTTCCAGTACATTCAGATAATTCTGCATCCGCTCACTTTCCGGCTTCTCCATTTTCATAAGGTTTACATAATTCAAAATAGAAGTCAGCGGTGTCTTGATATCATGGGATACATTGGTGATTAAGTCTGCCTTCATACGCTCGTTTTTGGTATTCTCTTCCACCACAAGATGCAGGCTGTCTCCAATGCTGTTTACTGCCTCTGCCAGCTTTTTGCTGTCGCTGTGAAGATTCTCTAACGGAATCTTATAGGATAAATCTCCTTCCGTAATCTGTCTGATTCCCTTCATGATTTCCTGCTTCTGTACTACATCCCGGAGATAGATTACACCGATAACAATAATCTGAAGTGCCAGAAGAATTCCACCTAACAAATGTCTTCTTGTAAAGAACTGATACGCCAAAAACAAAAATAACAACGCATTAAATACAAAGGTAACAATGACACGCACCGATGCTTTCCATGTTCCAAGTACTCGCAAAGTGCTGACATATACCCAGTTGGTAAAGCTGTATTCCCAGAACACGCCGGCTTTCATACGCCTTATAACACTGGTATAGAAAATCTGGAACATGCCGTCATAGATAAAGGAAATCACTCCTACTACCACAAGCATTCCCGGAATATCCCACTCATAGGATGCCGCAGAAAAACTTAAAACCAATATCAGTACAGAAAATACAATAAATATCAAAAAGAAAAATTCCGTCTTAATATGGTCAATCCAGTTTAAATGAATCTTATCATCCTTATTATTGCGTCCTGCTGCAAGGGTAAGATAAACCAGTGTTACAATCCAGCCTAAAAGGCTTACCACAATGGTAACAATAGAAATCATACCCCACGGATGCAGGGTCATAAATTCTGATTTTGCTTTTGTAAAGCCATCTTCATTTGGAAATGTGGTATCTACCGCTACCAGAAAGACTGCATTATTTCCAATGCCGGACATGGTTCCGTCGATGTATTTGTAATAATAATCTTCCATTCCCTTTACATTGCTGCGGAATTTCAAATCCTTATCATTACAGTAGAGATAACTTCCCTTTTCTTTTCCGTAATCTAAAAGGTTATGCGCTTTGTCTCCGAATACATAAGAGGTGATATCTTCTTCCGTATCCTCTAACATATTTGTGTAGATAACCTGCTCATTTTCAATAAAGACATAAGATAAATTCGTCTCGGAATCGTCAAATTCATTTAATGCTTTCCGATATGCGGTCTCTTCCTGTCCGATACGGTCCAAAGTCTTTGCCAGTGCCTGATACAGCTCCTGGCCTTCCTCTTCCGTAAGCCTGCCCTCCTGTATGCCCTGGGCAATGGAAATACCGCTCTGTGGCAGGTATTTTTCCTCGATTTTATCGGCATACTGCACATATCCTTCCTTCGACCATGCCACCAGATCACTTAAGGTATAATTTTCAAACTGTGCCTTGTCATTTTCCCCGTCATACTCTTCTGCGTTGGAGATACTGCTGTCATCATACATCCAGTATGCCGAGGCACCATTCCGCACCAGTGTCATGGTATAGCTTTCTTCTGCGTCGTTACGGATAATGCCGCTTCTTGCGTATTTGATAACATTGACCGGTTTCTCCGAATCGTATTCCCCGTTGGTCTCAAAATTTTTCCGGGTCATTAAGAAATTAGTCAGTTCCGTTACCTTCTGTTCATAGACATAGCTGTAGTAACTGGAATCCACATAGCTCTGATTCGTCAGATTATCCATGTCTATCATATGCTTTCCGTTTAATGCCGCTACCATAAAGACGGACATCAGCAGCAGGACAGAAAACAGTAACTGCAGGAGAATAATGGTATTTTTCCATACATTTCCATAGTGTCTGTTCTTCATATTTGCTTTCCTTCGTTAATTCTTCTCAACTTTATATCCAACGCCCCATACTACTTTTAAGTATCTTGGCTCTTTCGGATTAATTTCAATCTTTTCACGGATATGACGGATATGAACAGCAACGGTGTTATCTGCACCAATTGCATCTTCATTCCAGATATTTTCATAAATTTGTTCAATAGAAAATACTTTACCCTGATTCTTTACCAGAAGCAGAAGAATATTATATTCAATCGGAGTAAGCTTCACTAATTCACCATCCACAGTGACTTCTTTCAAATCATCATTAATCATAAGACCGCCAACCTGATATACAGTCTCATTGCTTTCGCTGACATTGCCAAGCTGGGTATAACGGCGAAGCTGTGATTTTACTCTTGCTACCAGTTCCAGCGGGTTAAAGGGCTTGGTCACATAATCATCAGCACCGATGTTAAGTCCTAAGATTTTATCAGAATCCTCGGATTTTGCTGATAAAATAATAATTGGAATGCTGCTTTCCTCCCGAATCTTTAAAGTTGCCCGGATACCATCCAGTTTCGGCATCATGACATCAATAATCAGAAGATGCACCTCATTTTTCTTAAGCATATCCAGTGCCTGTTCTCCATCATATGCTTTCAAGACATGATAGCCTTCCTGTTGCAGGTAAATCTCGATTGCTTCTACAATTTCTTTATCATCATCACATACCAGTATATTCATTTCGTCCTCCTGTCCTCATGCTCTATCTTTACTGATTTTTGAATACTTCATACTGCGAACACATAAACTACCTCATAATTATCTATAGCGTATCAGATTTTTCTTAATAGGAAAAGCGTACTTTTCTTAAAAAACATTTAAAATTGTGTTATACTATACTAAATCCGTATCTTTCATAGCATTTTGTTGTGAAAATATCTGTTTTATGATTGATTATTTTTGAAAGGACTGTTTATGAAGAAGCATTATACCTTTATTCCTTTAAAGGAAAAAGATTTATCCTCCTTCCGGAAAGCATTAATCAGCAGCCTGTGGTTCCGCCCCTGTGCCTGCCTGCTTGCCCTGATTGTCATTGGCATCATCGGTTACCGGAAGCTTGCGGTGCTCATCAGTGAGATGTATTTTCTTATTCTCTATGGAATTGCTGCCGGTTTCATTCTCTACCGCATGATAAGAGAACTTGCCAATCTGCATCAGGTCAGCACCCTGCGTAAATCCAGCCTGCTTCCTTTTATTCATACTGCAAAAGAAGACGATACTTTTTATTCGGAGGAATTATCCGGCGGGTTTATTATCCAGACCGAGCCAATTAATCTGGTAGAGTTATCCACCAGCAAAGAAGTACTCGCTGAGCTTGCTGCCAGCTGCGAAACTCAGAATCCACTCTTTGCTTATCTGGAATCCTGCATCAACAGCGGTGATGAAAAATTAATAAACAAAGGCGTCATCTATATTGAGATTATTAAAAAACAATTGGAAAAAGGAAATGTGGATATTCTTGCCACATATGACAAATTAAAAAATTGCAGGGAGGAACTTCTCTAAAGTCCTTCCTGCAATTTGGTTTACGTAGTTCTATTTCTTTTTGTTATCTTTTTCTTTTGCTTTCCACTTGAAGTACTCTGCATCCAGATCCACCGTAACTTCCGGAATCTCTTTCTTTCCTTCGGCCGCATCTTCCTCCGGTTCTTCATCCTCTAAAGGAATTCCGGCTTTCTTAAAGTATTCCGGATTAATCCGGATTTCCGGCTTGATTGCCTGATATGAGGATTTCTTTTCTTCCCTCGGCTCTTTCTTCTCCTTTTCACGTTCCTTTTCCAGTTCGTGGTTACGTTCTTCGATTAATTTCAGATACTTTTCGGTATCTACCATATCCTGAAGCTGGCTCTTAAGCTCTGACTGGTTCTCCCGGATAACCACCTTCTGGGTCTTCATATCATCCTGGGCTTTCTTCAGAATATCCTGAAGGGCATCTGTTGTATCCTGCATAATATGCTGTACCCGCTGAAGGGCATCATCGGTATACAACACAGCGGCTGCATAGACATCTTCAGCATTCCGGCTTGCTTTAAAAATCATGGCATCGCCTTTTTTGCGTGCCTCCCGTTCTGCCTTGTCCCTGCTCTGCTGCGTCACTTCATATTCATCCATCATCTCGTAAATACAGGCATTCAGATGATTGAGATATTCAAACATTTTCTTCTTCTCAACAATAATCTTCTCACCGGTATTGTCATAAAGTTCACTTCTGGATATTAATACATGTATATCCCGTAATACCCTCTCCAGTTTGTCCTGTGTACTCATGATATTCTCCCTTCACCTTGGCTATATATATCGTACAATGTCCGAGCCTGTCTCTGCAAGACCTAATTCCACCGGTTCTTCTCCCGCTGCTTCTAACAGTTCTACCACCCGGTCTGTATCTTCTTCTGCCACCAGTATCAGCATTCCGATTCCCATATTAAAAATATTTCTCATCTGCTCTTTGCTGATATTACCATCTTTATGCAGCATATCGTAAAGTGGTGGAATATCTTCTTCCCGCTGCTTTATCACTGCACCGGCAGCATTATGCATCAGAGTATGTACTGCCTTATCAATACCTCCATGAGCCACCTGTACGCAGGATTTGATTTCTATCTCACTCTGAAGCAATGCTTCCATGGCATCCCGGTACATACGGGTCGGTGCCAGAAGCAGATCTCCTAACGTAGAACCTAGTGATTCATAATAGATTTCCATAGAAGTCTTCGTCAGATATAATTTTCTCCTGGCTGCCACATAGCCGTTATTATGAAGTCCATTGGATGGAAGTCCAATAATAACATCTCCAGCTTTCACCGGTGCTATTCCTATTTTCTTCTTTTTCTCTACAACTCCGGCAATAAAGCCAACCAGATCATACTGGTCATAGGAGAAAATATCGGAAAGCTCCTTAATTTCACTTCCGGCATAAGTCACATTTCCCTGCCGGCAGCCATTTTCCATACCCTCTTCCATGTCCCGGATATATTCAAACTTGGGACGGGCACAGGAAATATTGTCATAAAAAAGAAGCGGTTTTGCTCCCATGGCATACATATCATTGATACAGACAGCTGCACAATCATAACCTACCGTGTCAAATCTCGACATTTCCGAAGCCAGCAGCAATTTTCCACTTACCGCATTAGTTCTTGATACCAGAACCGGCTCATCATATTTTAAGAACTCTCCCAAAGGTATTTCATTTGTCAATTCTTTTAAGTCAAACTTATCTCGCACTCTCTAACTACTCCAAACTTTTTTCATCTGTTCTATAGCATACCACACTTCCACTCATGTGTTAACTTTTTTTCAATTTTCTTCTGCGGATGCGGCGTATGACTTTGACAATCAATACGATTATGAAAATCAGAACAAGGAGTACCACAAGAACAACCCCCACAATCATTGCTGCATATTTATTCGGATTTTTCAGTCTTGCGCCAAGGCTCTTATCATCATCTACCACCTTGCGGTCATGAAGTCCGTTATAATATTCCGGCATCTCTGCAATACCATTTTCTCCTTCTTCAAAGGATTCCATATAGCGGGCAATGGATACCCATGCCTTTAATTCCTGGTCACCATCATAAATAATGCAGTCTTCAAAATCTTCTACTTTACTTCCATCTGCATTCTTTGGCACAATGGAAAGCAGTCCATATGACATATCCGTTACTGCACTAAGCATCTGGCCGCTGTAAAGGTCAGCTACGACGCAGTATAATTTGTCATCTTCAATTTCTTCTCTCTTATCATTCTTCGTCAGATATACATCTGTTACCCGGTTTAATATCAGACGGTTCGGATTATAGGTCATATTCAGTCCGGAGCAGTAAAGTCTTGCTGTTGTCATATAATCGGAAATGGAAGCATCAATCTCTGCTACCGTTTTTAATTCTTTTCCGGTCAGGTATACCTTAATCAGCGGGTAACCCGGCACGCCATCTGCCCCGATTCCAAGGGAAAAGGAGTTAAAGACATCTGTTACCGTAACATCCCCCGGCACATAGGTATCACGGACAGTTCCGCTTGGAACGACTGCCACATCAATTTCTTCTCCATCATAATCCTTCGTATGGGTTGCCCCATAAATATAAGCATCCGCCATGAGATCCCCCAGATTGTGCTCCGTATGTTCCTCATACAAATCATCTACTGACGCAAATTCATAATCATTTTCACACAATACTTCAGAAGCAGTGTATCCAAACTGTTTCAGGTAAGTATCATCAATATTGGCTTCAAAAGCATCTATCTTCTCCTGGGCCGCCTCATCTGCCTCAATATCCGGGCGAATCGGAATCAGGTTATAATCCTCTACCTCCCAGCGTCCTTCCTTATTCTGTGCTAAATGCATGGTTCCAACATTGATTCCATACTCTCCGGCAGAAACAATTGCAGTATTTCCCTGTATAATCGGCTCTTCCAATGTGGTATGGGTATGTCCGCTGATGATAACATCCAGCTCCGGCACTGCCTTTGCAAGAAGTTCATCCTCGGATTTCTTTGGGTCTTCACTGGTTCCACTGTGGGAGAGGCAGACTATCATATCCACATCTTCTTTTTCCTTTATGGTTGCCACAGTCTCCTTCACCGCCTCGATTGGATCTTTAAACTCAAGTGCGCAGGTTGGTGCACAGGAAAGGGAATCCTTGCCGAATACTCCAAGCAATGCGATTTTTACACCGCCCTTCTCGATGACTTCATAATCCTTTACACCATAATGATCAAAGGCATCTTTTAAAAGCTGTCTCTCATCATTCATCTCTGACCAGTCAACGTTACAGACCAGCAGGGACGGCACTACATCACCGCTGGCCACCGCTGTATCAAGCATCTGCGCTAAGCCTTTGCTTCGATAATCAAATTCATGGTTTCCAAGGGTCGTTGCATCATAGCCAAGATAGCCTAACATCCGAAGTTCAGATGCCTCTTCTTCATAAACTGTCTGGAACAGTGTTCCCATGGAAAAATCTCCACCGTCTACCACCAGCGTATCCGGATTTTCTTCCTTCTTCTCATCAATGACTGTTTTGATTCGTGCAAATCCGCCTGCTTCCACATTTTCTCCATCTACTACCGTACGGAAGCTGTTCAAATGGGAATGGGTATCATGGGTAAATACGATATCCACCGACTTCGGCTTTTCTTCTGCTGCGGATGCTGTTGTTACCTGCAGACTGCATACCCCCATACATGCTGCCAGTAATAGTGCTTGTAGCTTTGCTCTTATTTTTTGTCCCCTCATATTATTCTCCTTTGTATTTTATTTTTTGTTGCGGGCGTGATTTTAGGTCAGTTTTTTGTCGTTGACAAGATTATCAGGTGAATTTCTCAAGCAGAATTCCGTTGCTTCTAATTCAGACGTTTTTTCTTTTGTTTATTACATTCTGTCTTTCCAATGTTTGACCGATTACTTCCGGCTGTCCGCCTGCATACGGATACCATTTACGTAGTCAGTTAGGGACTCTTAGAATTTCGGCAATAACCGGCAACGCTGGCACAGGGACGTGCCAGCGAGGCGCAGATGAACATGGATGTGAATTTGCACCGGTTGCCGCATTATATAATTTGTACAACGAAATTCTTAGAGTCCCTTGCTGACGAAATTTCGGTATCCGTAGCAGGCGGACAGCCGAAAGTATCCGGTCAAAGCAACCGGAAAGACAGCATGACAACAAGAAAAAACGTCTAAAAGAAGCAAATGAATTCTGCTTAAAAAGAAATCCACCCGATAATCCTGTCCGCCAAAATCTCTCTGCCTCTAATCACTCCCAAACAAAATAATTTAAATCTGAATTAACTCGTAGTTCCGGCTTCCAAGTCCGATTTTTTCTGCATGCTCTACACAGGATTCCCAGTTGGTATCCGGATGCACCATATGAAAATGGTCTTTCTCATGAACATGCTGCATCTGTTCTTCCAATACACTGCCGTGTACTACCGGCTGCTTATTGCAGGCATCTGCACATGCCATGTCCAGTGCTACCGGATCGAAGGATGCAAACATTCCTACATCCGGGATAATAGGAATATCATTTTCTGGATGGCAGTCGCAGTTCGGTGACACATCACATACCAGCGAAATATGGAAACACGGGCGGTTCTGGCAGACTGCCTTGGAATACTCTGCAATCCGGTAATTCAAAAGATTGGATGCATCCCAGTTGGTTGGATTGACTGCGTCTTTTGGGCATACGCCGATACATCTGCCACAGCCCACACATTTACTTTCATCGATACCTGCCTTGCCATCTGTGATATGCGGTGCATCATGGGCACAGATTCTTACACAGGCTCCACAGCCTACACACAGGCTCTGGTCTACCGCCGGTTTGCCGGAGCAATGCATTTCCATTTTTCCGGCACGGGAACCACAGCCCATTCCAATATTTTTTAAAGCACCGCCAAATCCGGCCCCCTCATGTCCTTTAAAATGTGTCAGGGAAATAAATACATCTGCATCCATCACGGCTCTTCCGATTTTGGCTTCCTTCACATATTCCCCGTCTACCGGAACCAGTGCTTCGTCCGTTCCTTTCAGCCCATCTGCGATAATCACATGGCATCCAGTGGAAAATGGTGTAAATCCGTTTTCATATGCTGTATCCATATGATCCAGTGCATTCTTTCTGCTTCCTACATAAAGGGTATTGCAATCCGTAAGAAATGCTTTTCCTCCACATTCTTTTACAAGATCCACCACTACTTTGGCATAATTCGGACGCAGAAATGCAAGATTTCCTAACTCTCCGAAATGAATCTTAATTGCTGCATATTTATCTTCAAAATCAATATTTTTCATTCCAGCTGTAATACAAAGGCGACGCAGCTTCTGCAACAAATTTTCTGAGCCGCTGGTTTTAAAACTGGTATAATATACTTTGGACGCTTCCATACGTTTTCCTCCTACTTGTTTTTGCTTATTATTTACACACTTTTTATACTTCATATCATAATATAATCCGCCGCTTTTTTCAATAAAACGCAGACTGTTTTGTATCTTTGTGCGTTCCTAAAATTATTTCAGCACTCGTTAAATCTGCATGCAGGTATGAAATTTTTTCTTCTATTATTCCACCAGAAAAAAAGCAGCATCCGGTTTCGTGGAATAAGACTTTCGCTTTTCCGCAATCGTGACGCTGCTTCTGTTATTTTTATATTGGCTACATTGCTTTTCTCTGTTCAAAATGTACTTCTGTCATCATTTCCGGATTCAGCACATGCTCTAAATCCGTTTCACTCATCAGCTTCCGTTCCAGAACGATTTCTCTTACACTCTTGTTCTCCCGGAGTGCTGTCTTTGCAATGTCGGCAGATTCCTTATATCCAAGATACGGGCAAAGTGCTGTGGAAATCCCAACACTCTTGTCTACCAGACTGCGGCAGTGTGCCTCATTGGCTGTGATTCCATGTATACAATTCTTTGTCAGTGTCTCAACCGCTTCTTTTAAAGTATCGATGGAATCAAAAAGGCTGTAAAATACCACCGGCTCAAAAGCATTCAGTTCCATCTGTCCTGCCTCTGCCGCCATGGTAATTGCTGTGTCATTTCCAATGACATGGAACGCTACCTGGCTTACCACTTCCGGAATAACCGGATTTACTTTGCCCGGCATAATAGAAGAACCATTCTGTCTTGCCGGAAGGTTAATTTCACCAAACCCGGTTCTTGGTCCGGAGGATAACAGTCTTAAATCATTACACATTTTTGAAAGGTCTACGGCGCATGCTTTCAGTGCACCGGATACCATCACGAATCCATCCAGATTCTCTGTAGCATCAAATAAATCCTCTGCCTGCTTCAGTGGATAACCGGTTATCTTTGCCAGTGTCGGCACCACGTTAGATAAATATGCCGGAGAAACATTGATGGCAGTTCCAATTGCGGTTCCCCCCAGATTTACAGTAAACATTTCACATCTTACTTCTTTCAGCCGCTCATAATCACGTTTTACCATGGTTGCATAGGCATGAAAGGTCTGTCCGAGGCGCATCGGCACTGCATCCTGAAGCTGCGTTCTTCCCATTTTTAAGATTCCATCAAATTCTGCTGCTTTAATCCGAAGCTCCCTCTCCAGTCCATCCAGTTCTGCCAGCAACGGTTTTAACAGTTCCAGCACCGTAAGTTTTCCGGCTGTTGGAATCACATCATTGGTGGACTGGGACATATTCACATGGTCATTCGGATGAATCCGGCTATAATCACCTTTTCTTCCTCCCATCCATTCATTGGCACGGTTTGCCAGCACCTCGTTCATGTTCATATTGGCACTGGTTCCGGCGCCACCCTGAATAGCATCTACAATAAATTCATCGGCAAAACATCCACGAATCACTTCATCACAGGCTCTTATAATTGCTTCTGCCTTATCTACCGGAAGAGCCAGTGCATTCCGATTACTCTGTGCCGCTGCCTTCTTTACTTTTGCAAGGTTGCGGATAAATACAGGATGCAGACTCTGTCCTGTAATCGGAAAATTCTGTTTTGCCCGCAAAGCCTGTACGCCATAATAAGCCTCCTTTGGCACTTCCATTGTTCCAATTGAATCGGATTCCATACGCATTCCTTCTGTCATGATGTTTCCCTCTCTCTTTCTTATTTTTTTAACCCTACTTAGTAACGCAAATAGCGTCAAGACAGTCTTATCCTGTCCTGACGCCATTGTCACAAGGGTTTGTTTTCAATTTTTATTTTTTGTTTTTTGGTTCTGTCAAAGACTAGCACTCTTTGACCAGAAGGTAAATAGTTTTAAGTTAAAACGTGCTTTATATTTGTTTTTAGTGTAGTTTTGATTAATTATTTTAATATTGTTTGTTGTTTTCTTTATTTTCTTAAGTGTCTGTCTTTTCAACAAAATAGAGGTATGATATAATACTTGAAAATAAGCCAACATACTTGTATGTGTAAAATCCAGACAGTGTATACAGCAAAATATTCTCCTGCCTCTGCGCAGATATGTATTCCACGGCAAGGGGCACTAAGGCATTTTGATAGGAATAGAAAAATAACCGGCAACCGGCACAAATTCACATCCATGTTCATCTGTGCCTCGCTGGTGCGTCCATGCACCAGCGTTGCCTATGTTTCTACAAAATGCCAAGTGCCTCTAACCGTGTCATAAATATATCTGCCCGCAGAGGCAGGAGGATATTTTCTGCAGCTGCCTGCCATTTGATATTCACCGGCTACAAAATTTTATATATTACTTTACCTGCTATTTCATTTGTCATTTTTCAGCATTATATTTGCAGATAAATTCATTTTTTACATCAACTGTATTTTTCAGGAAACGAAAGGAGCCTCTATGGAAAAAGAATTAGACAACATTGACAAAAGCATCATCCGGATCTTACAGGAAAATGCCCGCACTCCGGTCAAGGATATTGCAAAGGAAGTCTTTTTATCTTCCCCGGCGGTTTCTGCCCGGATTGAGCGATTGGAAAAACGAGGGATTTTAACCGGCTATCATGCCACTGTAAATCCCATGCTCTTTGGCTATCACATTAAGGCTTTCATTAATCTCGAGAACCGGCACAAAAAAAGGAATTCTACCCTTTCATCGATAGAATTCCCAATGTGATTGAATGTAATTGTGTCACCGGTGATTATGCCATGCTGGTGGAAGTCATGTTTCAGACTACCATCCAGCTTGACCACTTCATCAACGAACTGCAGCATTTCGGACGAACCAAAACACTAATTGTATTCTCTACTTCTGTGGAGCACCGCGATGTGCCCGTGAACTGATGAATTTTGCAATTCCTTCCACCCCGATTGTCAGGTAACGGAACAGTGACTCTGCAGCAAAAGCAAATACAATCATCAGAAGAATACTGATTTTAGACATCTGGCTCATGGCAAATAACTGGTTTAAGCAGATGCCGCAGAAAAGCAGCCCGGCGATATTAAAAATTAAAATTCCATATTTAAACTTATTCATCGGATGGCTGATTTTAATCAGAATCATAAATCCTACAACACATAAAAGCATGGTGGATGCAGTTGCCACATCGGAAGCAGGTATAGAAAATACTTCTCCGCAGACTACCAGCGAACCAACGATTAATACATCAGTCAGTCCTGCCGGAAATGCTTTTAATAATACTTTCCGTAAAAACCGTCCTTCAATACGGTTGCGGTTTGGCTCCAATGCCAGTAAGAATCCCGGTGCCCCAATGGTAAACATACTGATGAGGGAAATCTGTGCCGGCTCTAACGGATAAGTAATTGTCGATACCACTGCAAAGATTGCCATTAACAGAGAGAATATATTTTTTACCAGAAACAGGCTGGCAGAACGCTGCACATTGTTTACTACCTGCCGTCCTTCTGATACCACATCCGGCATATGGGCAAAATCGGAATCTAAAAGAACTACCTGTGCCGCCTGCGCTGCTGCTTCACTTCCGGACGCCATCGCCACGCTGCAATCTGCATCCTTCATTGCCAGAATATCGTTAACTCCATCGCCGGTCATTGCTACGGTATGTCCCGCATCCTGCAATGCATGTACCAGCTTCTGCTTCTGTTTCGGAGTTACCCGTCCAAATACGGTATAGCGGTCTGCCGCATCATAAATTTTCTCATCGGTATCCAGTGTGCCTGCATCCACATATTTCTCCGCATGCTCGATTCCGGCACATCGTGCCACTTCGGATACGGTCTCCGGGTTATCACCGGAAATTACTTTCACTGCTACACCCTGAGTCTTAAAATAGCCAAAGGTCTTCTTCGCATTTTCACGAATTGGATTGGAAAGAATCACATAACCCAGCGGCTCCGGTTTTTCGGTCAGGGTTCCCTTGATATCACTTCCCGGATATTTTGCCAGCAAAAGTACACGATAACCTTTTTTCGTATATTCCCTAATCTCATCTGCAATTTCTTCAAAGGCATTTCCCATGACAAATTCCGGCGCACCAAGAAGATATTTTCCATCCTCAAATACAACGCCACTGTATTTTGTTGCAGAAGTAAACGGCATAACCTCCAGTGCTTTCCGCCGGGCAGCCATAAAGGTCTGTACTTCCGCTGTTTTATCTTTATTGCTGTCGGTATCACTATCTCTATCCTTATCTTTGCCCTTCCGCTCCAGATGATCACGAATTGCTTCCATAGTAGCATTATTATCCGGCACTGCTGACGCATAATCCCGAAGCAGAGACTGAAGAAATGTATTTTCCGCATCCTTCGCCGGAACAATTTTTGCCACTTCCATACCGGCTTCCGTTATGGTTCCGGTTTTATCGACACAGAGCACATCAACTCTTGCCAGTGCTTCGATACTCTTCATGTCATGGAGCAGTACATGCCGTTTTGCCAACCGCATGGTTCCAAGTGCCAGAGCTATGGTTGTCAGAAGATACAAGCCCTCCGGTATCATTCCGATAATTGCTGCCACCATGGAAACGATGCTCTTCTGGAAAGTCTCTCCATTTACGATATAGCCCTGCCAGAATAAAATGATTCCAATCGGAATAATCACAATACCAATCCATTTTACCAACTGGTTAATAGAGCGAATCATCTCGGACTGTTCTTCATTTCCCATCGCTTTTGCTTCTGCAGTCAGCCTGGAAATATAAGAATGCTTTCCTACCTTCTCCAGTCTCGCATAACATTCTCCGGATACCACAAAGCTTCCGGACATCAGCCTGCTTCCCGGTGTTTTCTCAATTTCATCGGCTTCTCCGGTCAGCAATGATTCATTTACCTGAATCGTACCTTCCAGAACAACAGCGTCTGCACAAATCTGGGTTCCTGCAGTCAATAAAATGACATCATCCTTCACCAGCTGCTCCGATAAAATTTTCTTCTGCTCTCCATCCCGGATAACAATGGCATGGGGTGCATTCAGAAGGCTCATCTTATCTAAGACTTTCTTCGCCCGCAATTCCTGAATAATTCCAATCAGCGTATTTCCGATGATGATTGGCAGGAAAGTCAGGTTCCGGAAAGAACCGACCACACAAAGCAGAATCGTAATGACTAAGAAAATAAAGTTAAAGTACGTAAATACATTGGACTTTACGATTTCCTTTGCACTCTTCTCCGTACTGATGTCTGTTTTATTTACAAATCCTTCTATAAAGCGTTCTTCTACTTCTTCCTTTGATAATCCCCGCAGGATACGTTTTTCTTCCGGCATTCTGTTTTCACTCATAAACTGTTTCTTCATCCTTTTCATTCTGTTTGAAATTCATTATATAGCTTTCCCCTATGGTATGGTATAAATATTTTCTTAAATTATTATAAACTATGTAGAAACCTTTCTTAAAACATATCCCCTTTTTCACTCTACTAGAAAACAGTTTCTTGTAAAGGAAACAAAGAATGTGCCTCGGCACATTCTCGCGCCTGCGGCGGTCGCTTGCGACATCTA
>ERZ650918.554-NODE-554-length-40262-cov-12.816350_pt1 | contig 40262 bp, 36 predicted proteins | sample MGYA00514758_ERZ650918 | MGnify/ENA metagenome assembly ERZ650918 | reverse complement strand
GTCGTTGGACTGCATGCACCGATCAAGGTTCGCGTATCCAAGGAAATCGAGGGCAAGACCATCAGCCGCATCATCGATGCTACCGTCGGACGCATCATCTTCAACGACCCGATTCCACAGGATTTGGGCTTTGTAGACAGAACCGATTCGGAAAAGCAGTTTGACCTTGAGGTCACCTTCCTGGTACGTAAAAAACAGCTCGGTCAGATCATCGACAAGTGCATCCGCTCCTGCGGTACTGTGCGCACCTCCGAGATTCTGGACCGCATCAAAAACCAGGGCTTTAAATATTCCACCAAGAGCGGCTTGACCGTCGCTGTCCGCGATGCACTGATTCCTGAGAACAAACAGGAGCTGATTGCACAGGCGGATGAAAAGGTTGCACAGATTAAACGTCAGTACGACCGTGGTCTGATTTCGGATGATGTACGTTACGACCGTGTTATCAAGGTTTGGAACGACACCACCGAGATGGTTAAGAAGGAACTGAGCACCACATTCGGTGAGCGCAACCCAATCTATATGTTTGCAGATTCCGGTGCGCGAGGCTCTATGGAGCAGATCCGTCAGCTGGCAGGTATGCGAGGACTGATTGCAAATACCTCCGGTAAAGCCATCGAAATCCCAATCAAATCCAACTACCGTGAAGGTCTGAACATCTTGGAGTACTTCCAATCCTCCCGAGGCGCTCGTAAAGGTCTGGCAGATACCGCGCTGCGTACTGCGGACTCCGGTTACCTGACCCGCCGTCTGGTAGACGTTTCGCAGGATGTTATCGTCCGCAGCGACGACTGCGGCACCCATGAGGGTATCGTAGTTTATGACATCACCGACAGCGGACGTGTCATCGAAAGCCTGGCGGAGCGTCTGACCGGACGTTACCTGGCAGACGATGTCGTTCATCCAGAGACCGGCGAGGTTCTGGCAACCCGCGAAAAGATGATCGACGAAAAGACTGCACAGAAGATCGTAGATGCAGGCATCACACAGGTTAAGATTCGCTCCATCCTCAACTGTCAGGCGAAGAAGGGTGTCTGCGCGAAGTGCTACGGCGCCAACCTTGCAAACGGTCAGCCGGTCGGCATCGGTGAGGCAGTCGGCGTTATCTCCGCACAGTCCATCGGTGAGCCTGGTACCCAGCTGACCATGCGTACCTTCCATACCGGCGGTGTCGCATCGGCAAGCGATATTACACAGGGTCTTCCAAGGGTCGAGGAGCTGTTCGAGGCAAGAAAACCGAAGAATGCGGCAATCATCAGCCACGTTTCCGGTGTTGCCAACTTCCGTCTTGACCACAAGGGCGCCAATACCGTCAACGTTACCAGCGAGGACGGAGAGGTGTTCACCAAGATTGTACCGTTCGACTACAAGATTATCGTTCAGGAAGGTCAGTATGTCGAAAAAGGTCAGCTGATTACCGAAGGTTCTGTTGAGCCGGGTGAGGTTCTTGCAGTCAGCGGCGAGCTGGCAGTTCAGGACTACCTCATCAAAGAGGTACAGCGCGTATACCGTACACAGGGTGTAGATATCAACGATAAGCACATCGAGGTCATCGTTCGTCAGATGATGCGCAAGGTCCGCATCGACGACGGCGGCGATACCAAGCTGATCACCGGCTCGCTGATTGACAAATCCGAGCTGCGTGAAGCAAATGAAGAGCTGCTGGCTCTGGAGGCACAGGATGGAATCCATCGCAAACCTGCCACCTCCCATGCAGTTCTCATGGGTATCACCAAGGCTTCTCTGGCAACCGACTCCTTCATGTCGGCGGCTTCCTTCCAGGAGACCACCCGCGTCCTCACCGAGGCGGCAATCAAAGGTAAGGTCGACCCGCTCAGCGGCTTGAAAGAGAACGTTATCATCGGTAAGCTCATCCCAGCCGGAACCGGTATCATCGAGTATATCGAGCCGGAGAAGGAAGAGGAACCGGAAGAATCGATTGTGGAAGCAGAGGGCAGCGATGCCATCGTAGAAGCTCCTGAAGAACCGCAGGAGGAAGCGGCAGCTTTCTAAAATCAGATAAAATTTTTTAAAAGCACATCGGAAGATTCCGGTGTGCTTTTTTTGATCGAAAACAAAAGAATCATTTCACAAAAGCAGTTGTCTAAATTTGGTCATTTGTCGAATTGATAAATAGCTGCAATATGCTACAATAATAGCAACACTCGGAATCAACTTCAAAGGAGGAACGACCATGAAAAAAAGGATATGTGCATGTTTGCTTGCAGCTGTTATGACAGCAATTTTAAGTATCAGCAGCTTTGCTACCCCAAGCGACATGGGACCTAGGATGAGCCTTTCTTCCACCATGCAGGAAAAGAAGGGGATAAAGGGCAAAAGCCTGACTGCCAGGCAGCTGGAAGAATTGAAGAAGGAGGAGAGTACCCTCTTCGATTACCCGGAGGTGAGCACTTCCTATATTGATAAAAAGAAGATGGTGCTTGAGTTGGATGTAGTGGGACAGGCATCGGCAAAACTGAAGAAAAAGCTGCAAGGTATTCAGAACAAGTACGGTGTCGATTCCAAAATCACCATCGTCGAGGAGTATGAATGGGTCGATTTGCCGCTGGTAGAGGAGCCGACAGAATCCTCTGCTCAGGACCCGGAGCAGATAAAAAAACAGGAAGAACTGAAAAAGTGGTATCAAGGGTTGACCGAAGAGCAACTCTCATTTGTCCGCTCAGCCATTCAGGAGGAAGAATATAAGCGTTTAGGACTTGAGGAAGAGAATCGGGCAAACGAGGTGGACAAGCTTACCGCATATTTGAAAAAGAATCTTTCCAAGACACAGTATACCTATATTTCCGATGAATACACTTCGGTTCGAATTGGAATTCCAAGCAACAAGTACAGAGAGACAATCGAGTCCCTGTATCGAAAGTACAGCAAAACAAATCCAAACAGCGTAACCGTTTTCTACGAGCTTTGTCCGCTTTCTTTAAAGGAGCTGGAAAAGGCAATGGAAGAGCTGCAAAAGGACAGTCAACTGAAAAAGATGATGGAAAATAATCTCGGTGCTCTGTTTATCAATCAAAGCTGGATTGATTTGTACTGGACAAATGGTGTTCCAAAAGGCTTTGAGGAGTGGCTGTCCAACAGCCAATATCAAAAGCTGATTTATGTTCGGGAAAACCAGAAACCGCTGCTGTTAGATTCGCCTGGTCTGTAAGGATTCGGTAACAACTGCAAATGAAAGAAAAAGAGGGCAATTTGCCCTCTTTTTTTCTGCACAGGAATAAAATGCCTGTCAAGGGAGCATCCTGTAACCAGGAATGTTTCGCTTTGTATAAGGAGAAGGGCATAAAAGAGTGGAAAATTGGCGTAAATGTCGATAGAAAATTTGTTGACAGAATGCGGCTGGAATGATAAAATATTTAATTGGTAGGGCTTGCGCAGGGATAACCTGCACACCAAAAAACAGCCGGTCCTATTAAAAAACAAATCTTTCGATACTTTAGTAAGGAGGTGCAATATGCCAACCTTTAACCAGTTAGTTCGTAAAGGCAGAGAGTCTGTAGAGAAAAAGTCCACAGCGCCAGCTCTTCTGAAAGGATGGAACTCCCTGAAGAGAGAAGCAATCGACCAGAATTCTCCACAGAAACGTGGTGTATGTACTGCAATCAGAACCCAGACACCAAAGAAACCAAACTCCGCGCTGCGTAAAGTAGCAAGAGTACGTCTTTCCAACGGAATCGAAGCAACCGCTTACATTCCAGGTATCGGCCACAACCTTCAGGAGCACTCCGTTGTTCTGATCCGTGGTGGTCGTGTTAAGGACTTACCAGGTACAAGATATCACATCATCCGTGGTACACTTGATACAGCAGGAGTCGCTAACAGAAAGCAGGCTCGTTCCAAATACGGCGCTAAGAGACCAAAGGCTTCTAAGTAATTTTAGGTATTGGACCGAAGTTGCTTGATAATTTAGCGAACCATAGTATCACATTTGTTGTATCCGGCATCTTCTGCCGGATGGACTATAGGTTGGTGTTGGGATTATTATCACAAACGATAGATTTCCGCACGAACATTATGGCGAAATAGGTGGTCTTTGACCGATATTTTACACATTGTGAGTACCGTTGAATTAATCGAAATGAAGTTCACTGAAACAGCCTGCCGGATAGCGGTATGCTGTCAGGTTATAAGGCTGTAAATGGCGGCGCTGCCGCACTCAGTAAATGCAGAAGTTTTTTCTGTATAGTAAATTATGATTAAGGAGGGAAGAACCGTGCCACGTAAAGGACATACTCAGAAAAGAGACGTATTAGCAGATCCGTTATACAACAACAAAGTGGTTACCAAACTTATCAACAACATCATGTTAGATGGTAAGAAAGGTGTTGCTCAGAAAATTGTATACGGAGCTTTCACAAGAGTTGAGGAGAAAACAGAGAAACCAGCTCTTGAGGTATTTGAAGCAGCAATGAATAACGTTATGCCTGTTCTTGAAGTAAAGGCAAGACGTATCGGTGGTGCAACATATCAGGTACCGATCGAAGTAAGACCGGATCGTCGTCAGGCGTTAGCACTTCGCTGGCTGACCACTTACTCTCGTAACAGAGGAGAGAAGACGATGGAAGAAAGACTTGCGAACGAGATTATGGATGCAGCAAACAATACTGGTGCATCTGTTAAGAAAAAAGAAGATATGCACAAAATGGCAGAGGCAAACAAGGCTTTCGCGCACTACAGATTCTAAAAGAATTCAGAATATCTCCGCGATGCTTCAGCTTTCGTGCATTACAGATTCTAATAGAATCCAAAATGTTTCCGCAAAGCTGTTGCTTTTAAATATGGAATTTTTGATCGCTGCGTGAGCTTTTGCTTTCGCGGCGATAGCATATCGTTAGTAAATTAAGGAGGAAATACCTTGGCTGGAAGAGAATATCCATTAGAGAGAACCAGAAACATTGGTATTATGGCTCACATTGATGCTGGTAAAACAACATTAACAGAGCGTATTCTTTACTATACCGGTGTTAACTATAAGATTGGTGATACTCATGAAGGTACTGCTACCATGGACTGGATGGAGCAGGAGCAGGAAAGAGGTATCACGATTACATCAGCCGCTACAACATGTCACTGGACATTGGAAGAGTTCACAAAACCAAAGGCAGGTGCTTTAGAGCATCGTATCAATATCATTGATACCCCTGGTCACGTTGACTTTACAGTAGAGGTAGAGCGTTCACTCCGTGTACTTGACGGCGCTGTCGGCGTCTTCTGTGCAAAGGGTGGTGTTGAGCCTCAGTCCGAGAACGTATGGCGTCAGGCTGATACCTACAATGTACCGCGTATGGCATTCATCAATAAGATGGATATCTTAGGTGCAAACTTCTACGGTGCTGTTGATCAGATCCGTACAAGATTAGGAAAAAATGCAATCGTTCTTCAGTTACCGATTGGTAAAGAGGATGATTTCAAAGGTGTCATTGATTTATTCGAGATGAAAGCATACATCTACAACGACGATAAGGGTGATAATATCACTGTTACCGATGATTTAGGTGATATGAAAGATGATGCAGAGCTTTACCGTTCTGAGTTAATCGAGAAAATCTGCGAGTTAGATGATGACTTAATGATGATGTACCTTGAGGGTGAAGAACCATCCGTAGAGGAAATGAAAAAAGTATTGAGAAAAGCTACCTGTGAATGTACAGCTGTACCTGTTTGCTGTGGTTCTGCTTACAGAAACAAGGGTGTACAGAAGCTTCTTGATGCAATTATCGAGTACATGCCGGCTCCAACAGACATCCCTTCAATCAAGGGTGTAGATCTGGATGGAAACGAAGTAGAGAGACATTCATCTGATGATGAGCCGTTCTCAGCTTTAGCATTCAAGATCATGGCTGACCCATTCGTAGGTAAACTTGCATTCTTCCGTGTATACTCCGGTAGTATGGCAGCAGGTTCTTACGTTCTCAATGCAACAAAAGATAAAAAAGAGCGTGTTGGACGTATCCTTCAGATGCATGCGAATAAGAGACAGGAGCTCGACAGAGTTTACTCTGGTGATATCGCAGCAGCAGTTGGATTTAAGTTCACCACAACAGGTGATACCATCTGTGATGAGCAGCATCCTGTAATCTTAGAGTCCATGGAATTCCCAGAGCCGGTTATCGAGCTTGCTATTGAGCCGAAAACAAAGGCTGGACAGGGTAAGATGGGTGAGGCTCTTGCAAAACTTGCAGAAGAGGATCCTACATTCCGTGCGCATACTGATCAGGAAACAGGTCAGACAATCATCGCTGGTATGGGTGAGCTTCATCTGGAGATCATCGTTGACCGTCTCCTTCGTGAATTTAAGGTAGAGGCAAACGTTGGTGCACCTCAGGTTGCTTACAAAGAGACATTTACAAAACCTGTAGATGTTGAGTACAAATATGCAAAACAGTCTGGTGGACGTGGACAGTACGGACACTGTAAAGTTAAATTCGAGCCGATGGATCCGAACGGCGAAGAGACATTCAAGTTCGAGTCTAGTGTAGTTGGTGGTGCTATTCCGAAGGAATACATCCCGGCAGTAGGTGAAGGTATCGAAGAAGCAGCTCAGGCTGGTATTCTTGGAGGATTCCCGGTACTTGGTGTACATGCTAACGTATACGACGGATCTTACCATGAAGTCGATTCATCCGAGATGGCATTCCACATTGCCGGATCTATGGCTTTCAAGGAAGCTATGCAGAAGGCAAGTCCGGTATTACTTGAGCCGATCATGAAGGTTGAAGTAACTATGCCAGAGGAATACATGGGTGATGTTATCGGTGATATCAACTCCCGTCGTGGACGTATCGAGGGAATGGATGATATCGGTGGCGGTAAGCTTGTAAAAGCTTATGTTCCGCTTGCTGAGATGTTCGGATATTCTACAGACTTACGTTCTAAGACACAGGGACGTGGTAACTACTCTATGTTCTTCGAGAAATATGAGCCAGTACCAAAGAATGTACAGGAAAAGGTATTAGCAGACAAATCTAAATAATAGACCATCTTTTTTCCTGTGGAAAAAGTTTTAGCAGATAAGTCAAAATAAGACTAAAACATCCGGATTTCCTATAAAATATAGGAAATCCGGTAAGAAATAGCTTGAAAAACGATTGATTATTTTATATAATCAGAGTTAGCCGAGTTATTGAAAATAACAACTATAGCCCATAGGGCATCATTTTAAGGAGGATATTCAAAAATGGCAAAAGCTAAGTTTGAAAGAACAAAACCACATTGTAATATTGGTACCATTGGACACGTTGACCATGGTAAAACAACTTTAACAGCTGCTATTTCTAAAGTATTAGCTGCAAGAGTTGCTGGTAACACAGCTACAGATTTCGATAACATCGATAAAGCTCCAGAAGAGAGAGAGCGTGGTATCACAATTTCTACTGCTCATATCGAGTATGAGACAGAGAAGAGACATTACGCACACGTTGACTGCCCAGGTCATGCCGATTACGTTAAGAACATGATCACTGGTGCTGCTCAGATGGATGGTGCTATCCTCGTTGTAGCTGCTACTGACGGTGTTATGGCTCAGACAAAAGAGCACATCTTATTATCCCGTCAGGTAGGTGTACCTTACATCGTTGTTTTCTTAAACAAATGCGATATGGTAGACGATCCGGAGTTAATCGAGTTAGTAGAGATGGAAGTTACAGAGCAGCTTGAAGAGTACGGCTTCGAAGGATGCCCGATCATCAAAGGTTCTGCTTTAAAAGCTCTTGAAGATCCAAACGGCGAGTGGGGCGACAAGATCATGGAGTTAATGGATACTGTTGATGAGTACATCCCAGATCCACAGCGTGATACAGATAAACCATTCTTAATGCCAGTTGAGGACGTATTCACAATCACAGGTCGTGGTACAGTTGCTACAGGACGTGTTGAGAGAGGTACATTACACTTAAATGATAACCTTGAGATCCTTGGTGTTAAAGAGGACGTTCAGACAACAGTTGTAACTGGTATCGAGATGTTCCGTAAACAGTTAGACGAGGCTCAGGCTGGTGATAACATCGGTGCATTACTTCGTGGTATCAACCGTGATCAGATTGTTCGTGGTCAGGTTCTTGCTAAACCAGGTACAGTTACATGCCATCGTAAATTTACAGCTCAGGTTTACGTATTAACAAAAGATGAGGGTGGTCGTCATACTCCATTCTTCAACAACTACCGTCCACAGTTCTACTTCAGAACAACAGACGTAACTGGTGTATGTAACTTACCAGCTGGTACAGAGATGTGCATGCCTGGTGATAACATCGAGATGACTATCGAGTTAATTCACCCAGTAGCTATGGAGCAGGGTCTTACATTCGCTATCCGTGAGGGTGGACGTACTGTAGGATCAGGACGTGTTGCTACTATCATCGAGTAATTAAATATTATTCAGTAAATTCAAGGCTCCCGAGGGTTTTCTCGGGAGCCTTTTTATGTGCAGAAATATTGATAGTTTTGGTGTCTGGTTCTAATTTGGTTCTAAAAATATTTCTAGTCTATAAATATAATTAAGATTATAGTGCAAAATAATGAGAGGTATGCTATAATGATTAGACTAACAATGGAGATTAGGAGGGATATGATGGAGAAATATTTACGATTACAAGCATCAGTCTTTGGTGATTTTAAAGAAATTGACTTATCGCAAGAATCAATGAGTATGCTTTATCAAATTTATTTAAAAGAAAATATGATGCCCACAATTATGAAAGAGTTTGATGTTTTATCCCAAAATGTGAAAAATAGACCTAACTTTATTGCTAATGATAATAGTATATCAATTTCTATAGCAAGTAATCGCATTGACATAACCTCGGATGCTTCTGCTGGCGATAAAATGTTGAATAAGGACAGATTTTTGGAGGTCGCAATAAAGTATATAAAAGAGTTTTTTGAAATCTTTCAAGTTGGTATATCTAGGATGTCTTATATCGAAGAAGGAATAATAAAAATAATTGATAATCCTATGGAAGATAAGATTAAGGCAAAGTATATTAACACAGAGCATATATATAATAGCAATAAGATTTTTGAGTGGTCTTCAAATAGTGTTTCGTTAGATGAGTGGGATATTAATGGTTCAACGGAAAAAGTAAATTTGAATGTAACAACAGCATTAAGAAGAATAAGTGCGCAGAAGGATGGGCAACCCGTATTGCTTAATGCACTTGTGCTTACACAGGACTTAAACACTTTGGCTGAAAATACGGCGTTAAGGCTGAAAGCTGATGATGTAGAAACATTCCTTAATAAGGCTGTACAAAAGAGTGAGGAAATAACATCTATTACAGAAGGATGAGTATGATGGAAAAAATTATTTTGAATAATATTGTATCAACGATGTCATTCAACGATAAAATCAGAGAATATAAAGTTTCTCCAGTAATCATTTACTCACAGTTAGATGATGCAAAAACTACAAATATTTTTAGAGAAAAATCATTTTCGGATAGTAGTTGTGATAATCCAGACGAGTTTAAAATTGCATTAGGTGAACTCTATCCAAGATTTAAATTGGATATGTTATACGCTGTTAGAGAATCCATGATAGAGAGTGGAGTACATTATGGATTTGAAGATAAATTTAATGAGTATTTCTTGCTCAATCAGCATATGGCAGCTCAATTATTACAAAGGTTATTGCGAGAGAATTATGCAAATGTGCGAATTGTAAAAGCTGTTCTGCATATTGTTTCACATTATACTTATGATGAAATTGGAGACGATTTTGTATTCCCTATTTCATCATTGATGAATCATGTGAATAAAGTAATTCGGAAATTTGCTTTAAAAGTATTTGATAATTGGGACGCAGTTGAAACCTTGAGTGTATTAAAGGGCACTGCTTTAATGCAAGAAAAGTGGTTGAATGACTATAAGAACAGAATTATTGAACGATTAGAGAGGAAAGCAACAAATGCCATATTTTTTGCGAGCAATTAATAGAGAAAATTGGCCGGAACCTGAGGAAAATGCAAGTGTGCATGATTTAGATGCCGATGCATTAAATGATTTAAAAACTCAAGACAATACATTATCTGTATGGTATGCAGAAGATGATGAAGAACTAAAAGCTGCTATAGTGGCATATTTGGCTTCAATGGATAGATGGGTCGAACTTGAAGAAGTTGATTTTATAGCCTTAGATACAAAAGATATTCAAGATGCAGGTATTCAGTTGGAAAATAATCCAAACTTTACATATGTTCATGATTATGAAAGTATGCATAGGGATTTGGCAAGTTTGAAATATGATTCAATTGAAAAACTTGCGGATATAGTCATTAAATCTATTAAAGCCGGACAGGACTATATAGTTGATCGTGGAAGAATTAGAGAATTGTTTACAGAGGTGGTTCAAGCAGGAAAATTGCATTCCTCTGATATTGACAAGAGCAGGCATAAAAAATTGCAGCGTCTGATTATTGAAATTGAAAATGAAATAGCAGAAAAGTAAAGTGAGTAATCTATCGTGTGTAGATTACTCACTTTTTAAATTAGTGTACAAAATCTTCAATCGGAACATTGAATAATTTCAAGGTATCCTCTAACCAAATTTTATATTCGTCCTCATCAATCAGTCCATCGGCAAGCTGCTGATTCATCTTGTTCCAGTCTGGAATAAAGGTAGCAATTTGAGCGTTTGGTATATCTAAAGAAAGATGCGCCATAAGCTGATTGTTTTCCTGCGAATAAATGGTGTTGCCCTTTATCCGTAATCCCCGGCGGTCTAAGTCTATTAAGATAGCGAGAAAATCTGCAAAGGTTTTGATACTCGCTGTTTTGGGTGCAACAACCTTTACTTCTAATAAATCATTCAAGGTTATTCCAAGTATATCACAAAATTTCAGAATTGTTTCAACAGGCGGTTCACTATATCCATTCTCATAATTGGAGTATGAGGAATTTGTCAAAGCAAGTTTTACGGACATATCACGCTGATTGATTCCGGCATTGGTGCGAGCTTGTTTCATTCTTTTTCCAATTTCAAAGTATTCTCCTAAACGCATGATTTCAACCTCCTTTAGAATACTCTAGCACACACAGATACAAAAATCAATGTAAAAGTTACAAGGAATTAGATAAATCATATTGACAAACAAGATAATATGTAATAAATTATAGTTACAAGAAAACTTGTAATAATACAAAGGAAACAAAAACTAGAATGGAAGGAGGAGGACAAGCATTATGAAAACAAACTATATGATGACTGCAGAAGATGTGGCAACAGAGTTAGGAATTTCCAAAGGTCATGCGTATAAGCTGATTCGTCAGCTTAATGAAGAATTGGAAAATTCGGGATTCATCGTGGTAGCCGGAAAAGTGCCGAGAGCATTTTGGGAAAAGAAATTCTTTGGCTATCAGGCAACGGTACAGACAGCGTAGAGAGGAGGGGCATATATGCCGGCATACAAGGACGAAAAACAAAATACTTGGTACTGCCAGTTCTATTATGAGGACTGGCAGGGCAACAAGAAGAAAAAGCAGAAGAGAGGATTTAAGACAAAGAAAGAAGCTCTGGAATGGGAGAGAAATTACAAATTGTCTGCCAATGCAAATATGGATATGACAATGGGAGCATTTATAGAGATTTATTTTCGGGATAAAGCAGGGGAGCTGAAGGAACGATCAGCAAAGAATAAGAGATATATGATTGAGGCTCATGTTCTTCCATATTTTGAAAATAAACCAATGAACAGCATTACGCCATCGGACATTATCCAATGGCAGAATGAAATCAGAGCAAAGGGATTTTCGCAGACCTATCTTCGGATGATTCAGAATCAGATTACAGCATTGTTTACCCATGCAAGCAATATTTATAACCTTGCCAATAATCCGTGCAAACGGGTTAAGAGAATGGGAAAAGCAGATGCGGATAAGTTAGAGTTTTGGACGAAAGAAGAATATGACAGATTTATCAGCGGAATAGAAGTGGGAAGCAGATATTATGTGATTTTTGAAATCCTATTCTGGACTGGCTGCAGAGAGGGAGAAATGCTTGCCCTTACAAAGTCAGACATTGATTTTACGGAAAACAGAATCAGTATTAGCAAAACCTATTACCGGACAGAAAGAAAAGATGTTATTACTACACCTAAAACGGAGCAATCGGTCAGAGTGATTGATATTCCGCAATTTCTGACACAGGAGATAAAGGATTATGTGGATAAGCTCTATGAACTGCCGGACGATGAGAGGATATTTCCGATAGTGGCAGAGGCAGTACAGCACAAGTTGAAGCATAACTGTGAAAAGACTGGGGTTAAGAAAATCAGAGTTCATGATATTCGACACAGTCATGTTGCTTATCTCATCAATCAGGGAGTGCAGCCACTCATTATTAAAGAGCGGTTAGGGCATAGGGATATAAAAATCACATTGAACACTTATGGGCACTTGTACCCGAATCAGCAGAGGCAGGTGGCTGATATGCTGAATCAACAGAGAACTGAAAAAGTCCCAACAGCGGCAACTGTCAGGACTTAAGATAACCGGATAAACCTCTGTTATCCTATGTATTCACAAGACAAGTATAGCAGAGGTTTTCTCCGGTAGCAATCACTAAATGAAATATGGAGGAAAAGATGACAGAACAGAAGATTGAGTTAAAGATGATTAGAATGTCGGAAGTACAGTCGCAGGAGATTGAGTGGCTGTGGTATCCGTTCATTCCCTATGGGAAGCTAACAATTATTCAAGGTGATCCGGGTGACGGAAAGACAACAATGGTCTTGAATCTGGCGGCAAAGCTGTCAAAGGGCGAAGCACTGGATGAAAATATGAAAGTCACAGAGCCGGTCAATGTAATATACCAGACTGCGGAGGATGGTCTTGCGGATACAGTAAAACCAAGATTAGAGCTTGCCGGAGCAGACTGTGAGAGAATTATTGTTATTGATGAGAGTGACAAGTCACTGTCTATGGTAGATGAACGCTTGGAAGAAGCGATTGTAAGGACTGGTGCAAGGCTCTTGATTTTAGACCCGATACAAGCCTATCTGGGCGGTGGCATGGATATGAACCGAGCAAACGAAGCAAGGGATATGACAAAGAAATTAGGAGCATTGGCAGAGAAAACAAAGTGTGCAATTATCCTTATCGGTCATATGAATAAGGCTTCCGGCAATAAAGCGGCATACCGGGGCATGGGTTCCATAGATTTCTTCGCCGTGGCAAGAAGCGTGTTACTGGTCGGACGGGTAGAGGGAGAACCGAATACCAGAGCTGTTGTTCAGATAAAAAATAACCTTGCGGCATTCGGGCACCCGAAGGCATTTGCCTTATCAGAGGACGGGTTCAAGTGGATCGGAGATTATGAGATTACTGTGGATGAGGTGCTTGGAGGTATTACACCAAAGGCAAATAAAATGGAGCAGGCAAAGCAGATGTTACGTGAACTTGCGGAAACACAGAGTGCGGTTCTGAGTAATGAGATATTTGACCGGGCAGATGAACTGGGAATTTCCAAACGAACACTGGAAAATGCAAAGAAAGAGCTGGGTATCCGGGCAAGAAAAATCAATAACGCATGGTACTGGGAACTGGATAAAGTAAAGCAGCAATAAGGCAAGAACGCAACAATGCAGAGTATACAGAAATGCGGTCTTGAACATTGCAAGGTTGCAAAATATATAGACATTGCGTTGTTGCGGTCTTGCAGAAAGGATTGGTCGATTGAAATGAAGAATGTGCAGATTTCGCAGGAACTGTTCTTTTTGCTCGTGAGATATTTTCTCATAGGGCAGGAAGAAACGGAGCCGGAGATAGTTAAGGCATTGGAGAAAAAGATGGATGCCCTGGTAATGAGAGAGCTGTATACGCAGTATAAAACTGCACCGACAGAGGAAGAAAAGGAAAAGGCACGCAGGGAATATCTGGACAAGCGTGGTGTGCCGGACAGCTTCCGATGGTAAGTTTTTCTTAAACGATTAAAACGGGAGCGTGGCACGCACCCGTAGGATACGGTTAAGAAAAAATGGTGGGGTGGCAGCGATGATGATGTGACCGGAACGGGCACAACTGCCGCAGGCATAAAAGCTCCCGGCAGGGCGCAAAACCTGACTTGTCAGGTTGCATTTTTGATGGCGGTAGCTGTCAAAAGTGCTTTTGCGTTACTTTCGACGAAAGTAACAAAGCCTGTGCCGTATCCGGCACTAAAAGATACAGATAAAAAAAGATGCGAGGTGGTTTTTATTGGAGAGAACGATTAGCGGAATGATGGGGAAAGGCTCTGTGAATCACAATACAAGAGCATTTTCAGCAAAGAATGTAGATAAAGAAAGAAGCCAGGACAATGTGGAATTTTGCCACAAGGATATAAAGGCAGTGTATCATGAACTGTTTGACGAAGCTCTGGAAAGGTACAATGCGAAGCAGAAGCGGAGTGATAGAAAGATTGATAACTATTATGAGAAAATCCGGCAGGGGAAGCAGGAAAAGCTGTTTCATGAAGTGATTTTCCAGATAGGCAATAAGGACGATATGAATGTGCGGAGTGAGGAGGGGCAGTTGGCAAAGCAGATACTTTCGGATTTCATGGCAGACTTTCAAAGCCGGAATCCGAATCTTCATGTATTCTCGGCACATCTGCACATGGATGAGGAAACACCGCATATTCACATTGATTTTGTCCCTGTTATTACCGGGAGCAAGCGAGGACTTGATACCAGAGTTTCATTAAAGGGAGCATTAGCAGAGCAGGGATTTGAGGGAGGCACCAGAGGAGCAACGGAATGGAATCAGTGGATAGAATCGGAGAAAAAGGAACTTGCGGCAGTCATGGAGCGGTATGGTGTCGAATGGCTGCAGAAGGGTACGCACAATAAACATCTTTCGGTGTTGGATTATGAGAAGCAGGAGAGAGCAAAAGAGGTTGCGGAGCTTGACAGTCAGCTTGCACAATCAGAACGGGCATTGCAGACAGCAAGTAAAATGGTAGACAATCAGCTTGCTCGTGTGGAAGAATTGGCAGAGATGGGCGATAAGTTTCAAAGACGGAACGAGGAAATCAAGGCAGATAATGCAGAACTGGAAAAAACGTATGTAGATACAAAGCAGAGTTATAACAGTTTGTTGGCAAAAAACAGTCAGTTGATTTTCGAGAATGAGGATTTGGAGCTGGAAAAGGAAAGGCGGTTGTCCGGCAACCGGGAATTAGAAAAGCAACAGCAGAAGCTTCAAAAAGAACTGGAAGCTATGGCAGGTTCTAAGGTCGCTCTGGAGCGTAATGTGAGAGCCTATGACGAGGACAGACAATGGCAGCTTCCGGAGCCGGGAGTGGTGCAGTCGGCAAAAGCCTATCGTGAAAAGGTGGCACTACCATTGATTACAAGGTTAAAGGAGATTGTAAAAAGCCTGACAATCAAGTGTGTTGGTCTGATGGAGCAGGTTAGAAAACTGACTGAAAAGGTAAATCAGCAGGAAGATGACATCGCATGGTACAAGAATAAAATCAAGGAACAGAATAGTGCAATGGAGCATTTGCAGGAGAAAGCGGAGGATTTGGAACGAGTGAGACAGTATGTCGGGGCTGATAAAATACAGGATATTATTGACAATGTGAAAGAAGCGGAACGGTTACAGGCAGAGCAGAAGCGATTGCAGAGAAGCTATCAGAACAGAATGATCAGATAAGGAGATAGATGGATATGACGAATAAAATCAAAGAAACAGAAGTGTTGAGAAAGCACATCATTGGAGAAAACGGAATCAGTTACACTTTGGGAGAAGATGGTCTGTATTACCCAGATCTCCGGCTCCCGGAAGGAACGCATTATGAAATCGGTAGATACGGACGGATGCGAGCAGAGTATATGAAAGAGTACCATAGAGCATTGTATCTGGAATTGCTGTTGGATGGAAATTTAAATGAATATCTGCACCAGACGGACGAAGAATGTTATCAGATGATGGAGCGATTGGTGGAACAGATGAAAGCAAAGCAGGGGGTGACGGAGCAGTTGAAGTCAGAGAACCCAATGCAGTGGGTTGGAATGATGAACAATATCCGACATTGTGCGGAAGAAGTGGTGTTGAAGGAATTAGTGTATTCATAGTTGATATGGTGGTCTTCGGACTGCCCTATTGAAAAATGCATAGAAAAAGGAACAATGAAATGATATAATAAAAAAGTGAGAATTAGACAAAAAAGAATTGTGGAGGTGTTAATATGCACAGAATATATGGTGCGTTTATTGAAATCATAGCGGCTTCAATTTTTATTATTCCACTTTTTTGCTTGTATGGGAAATTAAGTGTAAATAATTTAAAACGAACATTTATATATATTGTATTTGGGTTTTATCTTGTGGCGGTTTTGGCTCTTGTTGGTTTCCCGAGTATAACATCTATGAATTTGGATTATACAATCAATATTATTCCATTTGTTGATATGGTTTCCGACTTTGTAAATGCCTGCCTAAATGTATTGTTGTTTATTCCATTAGGAATTTTTTTGCCAGTATTATGGGATAAATATAAAGATATAAAAAATATTATATTAGTCGCATTATATTTAACGGTTGGAATTGAACTTTCACAGATTTTGACTTTTAGAACAACAGATATTAACGATATTATTACAAATATTGCAGGAGCATTATTGGGATATTATATTATAAGGGGAATTACAAAGAATTTTACAAAATATATCAAATCAAATACTAAAAATAGAGATTTATATTTTATCTGCGGAATGGTGGCACTAATAATGTTTCTATTTCAACCATTTATTTCACAACTTTTATGGGAAATGGTATTATAAATCACAGGTTGTCGGACTGGAAAATTTGAAATGGCGGGGGAAAGTATGGCATCAAGTAAAGAATATCTAGATTTTATATTAGGGCAATTATCAGAATTAGATGACATAACATATAGAACAATGATGGGCGAGTTTATTATTTATTACAAAGGTAAGATTGTTGGTGGAATATATGATGATAGATTACTTGTAAAGCCTATAAAGTCAGCGATAGAATATATGCCTACTGCATCCTATGAATTACCTTATGAGGGTGCAAAAGAAATGTTGTTAGTTGATGAAGTGGACAACAAAGAGTATTTAGCAAATTTATTTAAGAGCATGATTGATGAATTACCGACATCAAAACCTAAAAAGAAGAAATAGACGAATTTCAGCTTGTATATCTGTGGTTCTACTATGGTTCTAAAAAATATCAAAACCTCAAATAAGAGGACAAATTTGGAATAATACAGATAAAAAAGTGCCTGAAATACACCTAAAAGCAATAGGATTTTATATCCAACGAAGCGTGAGGGTGGACGTACAGTAGGATCTGGACGTGTTGCTACAGTTATCGAGTAATTTATAATTTTAAATTATATATTGCAGATTGTATTCCGCAATCCTTGAGCAATCAGGGGTTGCGGTTTTTTTTATCTAAAACAGTTTTTGCTAATGCATTTATTCCAAAAGAATGGTAAACTATTATCTAATGAGCCTGCAGGAAATAAAGAGGTAATAGGCAGGACTTACAGTAATATGATTGATTTAGAAAGAGGCAGAAGATGAACAATAAAACAACAAGAAACAGTATCCTGTTATTGGTAACGGCAGCCGTCTGGGGGGCTGCATTTGTGGCTCAGACAGTTGGTGGACAGACAATCGGAGCATATTCGTTTAATTGTGTCCGGTGTATTATCGGGGCACTGGTATTGATACCTGTCATGAAATTTTTAGATAAAAAAGATCTGTCGCCAAGAAAACCACAGACGAAAGAAGATTATAAACTGCTGATAAAAGGCGGAATCTGTTGTGGTGTAGCACTTTGTATTTCTACAAACTTACAGCAGGTTGGAATTTTGATGGGGGCAAGTGCGGGAAAAGCAGGTTTCCTGACAGCGGTGTATATATTACTGGTGCCGATTCTCGGATTATTTTTACATAAAAAATGTGGGATAAATATCTGGTTTGCAGTTGCTCTGGCACTGGTGGGACTGTATTTTCTGTGTATGCAGGATAAGAATGGATTTCAGCCGGCGGATCTGCTGCTTCTTTGCTGTGCACTCGGTTTTTCCATACAGATTTTATTTGTCGATTATTTTTCACCGAAGGTTGATGGGGTACGTCTTTCCATGATACAGTTTCTGGTAACCGGTTTGCTGACTGCGATTCTGATGTTTACAGTTGATATGCAGCATTCAATTTCGGGTATCGAAGCGTGGGCGTCAGCCTTTTTATCATGGTCAGCGTGGGTTCCGATTTTGTATGCGGGAATTATGTCATGTGGTGTGGGATATACGTTACAGATCATTGGACAGAATGGACTCAATCCTACAGTGGCTTCTTTAATCATGAGTTTGGAAGCCGTATTTTCGGCGGTATTTGGCTGGCTGATTCTTGGGCAGAAGCTGAGTACAAAGGAGATACTGGGATGTTGTCTGATTTTTTCGGCGATCATTTTAGCGCAGCTGCCGGTACAGCGAAAAGCAAAATTTGCAGGTGAAAGTCATGGGGAGAACAGGAATGAGTAAAAAATCGAAATATTTATGGAAAAAGATTATGATTTTAACATGGATGTTCAGTTTATTTCTTGGCATACTGGCAGGACCATGTGCGATAGACGCAAAGAACCAAAAAGAGAAAAAGGATTATGGCGTATTTTTAAGCATTGATTCGTCTCAGATAAAAAAGTTATACGGATATAGGCTGGTGGTCATTGATGCACAGTATTTTTCTGCAAAAGATATCCGTACCCTGCACAAAAAAGGCGTAAAAGTATATACCTACTTAAATGTCGGCTCCATCGAGAATTTTCGCGATTATTATAAGAAATATGAATACCTTACGATCGGAACTTATGAAAACTGGGAAGAAGAAAAGTGGGTAGATGTTTCGAATAAGGACTGGCAGAAGTTTATGGGAAAACTGTCGAAGAAGCTGCTGAAAAAAGGGGTGGATGGTTTCTTTATTGACAACTGCGATGTCTACGATTATGCAAAGACAAAGAAAAATTTTAAAGGACTGGCCAAAATACTGAAAAATATCAAACGTCTTGGAAAAGGAGTCATGATCAATGGCGGAGATGTTTTTGTGACAAAGTACAGAAAAACATACGGATCGGCGAAAGATATCATGACTGCCGTCAATCAGGAATCTGTGTGGAGCAGTATTCAGTTTGAAACGGGTACGTTTGGAAAACAGCCAGAAGATGTGCGCAAATACTTTTCCGATTATGTTCAAAAATGCAAAAAAGATGGAATGGAAGTCTATCTTTTAGAATACACGAAAGATAAAAAACTGATCAGACGAATTAAACAGTATTGCAGAAAAAATAAGTTTCATTATTATATATCGGATTCGATCGAATTGGACTAATAAACATGTATCATTCATGATTGTAAGGGGAGGAGTTTGAAAATGGAACAAAAAGAAATGGCAAAAACGAGACTGATTATTTATGTGCTGATGGCTTACGGTCTGACCTGTCTGATGGGAATTCTGATGTGGTATGGCAGTACAAGGGGTTATGACCTTACGGTATTTCCAACAGCGCAGATGATGTATCCGGCAGCCGGTGTGATCATTGGACTTTTTCTGGCACACAAAGGAGAGAAAATCCTGCCAGCAGGTTTTTTTATTACGGTTCTGGCAACGACGGGTGTCCTGATCGTATTGGCACTTTTATCCGTATTTCTGCCGGTAAATGATTTGAACATTGCAGGGATGACGATGTCCGTTTATAATCTGATTTCCCAGTATATACTTATTATCGGGAGTATCGTGGCACTTGTTTTTCTTGCAGTAGCGGGAAATGAAAAGCGTGCGGCAGCAGGACTGACCAGACAAAACTGGAAAAGTGCTGTGCTCATTGTACTTGCGTTTGTGGGTATTTATATAGTAAGAACTGTAGTGTCTGTAGCGGTACAGGGTGTGTCTGACGGCAGTGGGATGCAGCATGTAAAAGAATGGGCAGCAATGTTTAAAAATCCCATGATGTGGCTGAATATTGCTGCACTTCCGATCAATTATTTCTTCGTGTTTATTGCATTTTTTGGAGAAGAATATGGCTGGAGATATTACCTGCAGCCGGTTTTGCAGAAACGGTTCGGACTTCGTGCAGGTGTGATCATACTTGGCATTGTATGGGGATTATGGCATATCCCGGATGATCTGTTTTATTATACACAGACATCAGGAATCCAGATGATTTTTGCGCAGCAGATCACATGTATTTCACTTGGAATCTTTTTTGCATATGCCTATATGAAAACGCAGAATATCTGGGTGCCGGTCTGTCTGCACTATCTGAATAACAATCTGATACCGATCATTTCAGGAACGTTTTCTGCAGATGTTCTGGAAAATCAGACGGTAAGCTGGAAGGATCTTCCGGTTGCACTGGTGTTAAATGGATTGTGCTTTGGATTTTTCCTGCTTGCAGATGTATTTAAAAAGAAAGAAGTTCAGGAAGAGGAGTAATTTGAGTAAAAATTTCCTGTAAAAAGTAGATGGTGTCATATGAAAAAGCGCATGTACAGTAAAAACAGATCGTCGGAAAGATGATTTTACTGTATATGCGCTTTTCAGTACATGATAATAAAATGTTCGCGGAGCGTGTATTCTATATTTAAAAGCAACAGCTTCGCGGAAACATTTGTTTAAAACATAATTTTGGATCTATTCTTTAACAGTCTGGCTCCATTTACGATCAGAAGAATCCCGGCGGTGATTCCACCTGCAAGGACACAGATACCAACTGCCAGTGTGGAAGCTCCGGCAGAACCCATTGTCTTATAAATTTTCTCGTCCATCTTATATGCCCCCTTTGTTTGGATTTCTCATATTCCTAATGTATATTATTCTATCATTATTCTCATGAATATACAAACCCAGATTAAAAAATATCTGCTAAAAATTACAGTTTATCAGGTGCCCAGTCACCGAGAACCAGTTCTTTTGCAAAATATCCGGCTTGTTGTTCATTCAGATTTTGAACAAAATCAGCCCGGTCAGAAAGCGGACGGTAGTCAGAGGTGGCAGGGAAACTTGCGTATTCGGCATAATATACTGTGTCATGTGTATTTTCGCGGTTCCAGTCATGAAAACCGGCGGGATGGATATGCGCACCAAGTTCACAGGAAATCAGGATCGTTTTTGCATAGTCGCGCCATGGCCTGCCAAGATAGACGGAACCGGCAGGACAGTCTTTGGAGATGAACCGGCAGTCGGAAAAAATGTAGCCGTATTCCTGGCCTTCCGGTGTGGAGGCGGCAGTTACATAACCCTGGATAGGAGGGAGTGTATAATTTTTCTGAACCATATCTGAATTGGAATGACACAGTGCAGATGTATCACAACCGGAATCATGCAGGGTGGATGTAGTGGAAACTAAATCGGACTGTGCAGATGTTTTTGTGCGCAGCAGGGATTCTAAGGTACAGTGTTCAAAATATGCGGTGGCGCTTCCAAAAATAAAATCAATATCGCCGCAGATATAGCAGTTTTTATAATATTGTCTGCCATTGATACGCGGGGCAAACTGTTTTGGACCGATGAAACCGCCAGGCTGTCGTTCCTTTTCGGGAAGCGGTCCGGTAAAAAGTGTGTCCTGATGGCCGAGAAGGCGGCAGGAATCGATCATAAGACGGTCCCCGTCGGCATAGAGAGCGATCGCCTGTCCGTGTGTTGCGGAATCCCCGGAGGCATTTTCGATGGTGAGATGCTGGAGCGTTACATCATGTGTATCGATAAAGAGGGTATAAGTGCGGAATGTACCGCGCTTACTGCCATCTTCCATCAGATCCAGGGCATAATCATCATAGCTGATGACGGTGTGAGCACTGCTTTCGCCCATTCCGCGAAGTGTGATATATGGTTTATTTATGGTTAGTTTTTCATGGTAAATGCCCGGTGCAATTTCAATGATAACAGGTGTTGTGTTATTAGCAGGAATTTGTGCAAGGGCAGAGCCGATGGAGGAAAAATGTTCCGGGTTGTCGGAAACATGAAGTATTTTTTGCATGGGAAAAGCCTTTCTTTGTTTCTTAATATTTTCTGAGGATAGTATAACACAGATATTGCCTGGTTGAAAATGGGAAAGAGGATGATTATAATGGAAAGTAAAATAGGAAAAAAGTACGGTGGGAGGAGATTATGGAACTCAGTTATAAAGAAATCAGAGCACAGATCTGTGATGTGTGCCATAAGATGTGGCAGCTTGGATGGGTTGCGTCGAATGACGGAAATGTGTCGGTAAAACTTTCCGATGGCACATTTTTAGCAACGCCGACCGGCGTGTCAAAAAGTATGGTAACACCGGAAATGATCGTGCATATAAATAAAGCAGGAGAGATGATCGAAACTGTGGACGGGTACCGCCCGTCGTCCGAAATGCGGATGCATTTCAGATGTTATGAAGAACGCGAAGATGTCGGGGCGGTATTACATGCACATCCTCCGGTTGCAACGGGATTTGCCGTGGCAGACATTCCGCTCGATGAGTATTCCATGATCGAGACTGTGCTCGCACTTGGTTCAGTGCCGATTGCGCCTTATGCGACACCTTCCACAGATGAGGTGCCGGATGCCATTACCCCGTATCTGCAGGAACATGATGCGATCCTGTTAAAAAATCATGGAGCGGTAACAGTTGGAGCCGATGTTTATACGGCATATTACCGGATGGAAACGTTAGAGCAGTTTGCAAAAATAACACTGACGGCACATCTGCTCGGAGGTGCAAAAGAAATTGACCGGGAAAATATCGACCGGCTTGTGGATCTTAGAAACAATTATTATAAAATGAGTGGAAAACATCCGGGGTATAAGAAATATAGTGGTGAGTCGCATTTTGCTCCGCAAAACAGGGAGGATCGCAGATGAGTACAGGCAGACATAAACAGGAACGCGGCGTTGGGCTGCAGCCATTGGATGAGATCAATGGATATCAGGTACGTCCGGGTTTTTATAACAGAGATGGTGCGACAGCAACCACAAGAGGTGTCAGCTTTACGATCCATTCCTTTGGTGCGACGGCATGTTATCTTCTGTTGTTCCGGCCGCAGGAAAAAGAGCCGTATGTGACCCTAAAATATCCGGAGGCTTATCATATTGGAAACACATATTCCATGTTCGTTTTTGGATTGAAAATCGAAGAGTTTGAATATGCGTTCCAGTTGGACGGACCTTATGATGAGAAGAAGGGATTATTATTTAAGAAAGAAAATGTTTTGCTTGATCCGTATGCGAGGGCAGTAACGGGACAGCGTAACTGGGGAGAGCGCCCGGAAGGCGGAGCGGATTTTATTTATCACGCAAGGGTTGTGGAAAACAACTTTGACTGGGGAGATATCCGTCCGACGGAGCATCCGTTTGAGGATCTTGTTATTTATGAGATGCATGTGAGAGGATTTACAAAAGATGCATCATCGGGTGTTACACCGGGGGCAGAAGGCACTTATGAGGGACTGCGCCAGAAGATCCCGTATTTGAAGGATCTGGGAGTGAATGCAGTCGAGCTGATGCCGATTTTTGAGTTTGATGAGATGGAAAGCACCAGAGTGGTAGACGGAGAGCGCCTGTATAATTACTGGGGCTATAATACAGTCTGTTTTTTTGCGCCCAATACCAGTTATACCTCGGTGGTGGAACATAACCACGAGGGCGATGAGTTAAAAGAACTGATCTACGAGCTAAAGGAAAATGGAATCGAAGTTATCCTGGATGTTGTATTTAACCACACGGCAGAGGGAAATGAACATGGTCCATGTTTTTCTTTTAAGGGAATTGATAATGATATTTATTATATCCTGACACCGGATGGATACTATTATAATTTCAGTGGCTGTGGCAATGTCATGAACTGTAATCATCCGGCAGTAAGACGTTTTATCATTGACTGTCTGCGATACTGGGTAACGGAGTATCGTGTCGATGGTTTCCGGTTTGATCTGGCATCCATTTTAACCCGCGATGAAAAAGGGACACCGATGGCAGATCCGCCATTGCTTCAGGCGATTGCATGTGATGCCATTCTTGGAAAGGTCAAACTGATCGCGGAGGCATGGGATGCGGGTGGTCTCTATCAGGTTGGAAGTTTTCCGTCATGGAACCGATGGTCAGAATGGAATGGAAGATACCGTGATGATATCCGTCAGTTTTTAAAAGGTACGGATGGTATGGCAGGAACAGCAATCACGCGTATCACCGGTTCAAAAGATCTTTATCCGGAGCACCGCGGAGACAGTGCATCCGTTAATTTTGTCACCTGTCATGATGGATTTACATTGTATGATCTGTATGCCTATAATACGAAGCACAATGAGAAAAACGGCTGGAATAATTCGGATGGTGATAACAACGGAAACAGCTGGAACTGTGGAGCAGAGGGAGAGACAGATGATCCGCAGATCGAAGGACTGCGTCTTAGAATGGTAAAAAATGCATGTGCAACCTTAATGTGCAGCAGGGGACCTGCCATGTTTTATGCGGGAGATGAATTTTGTAATACACAGTTTGGCAATAATAATGCCTACTGCCAGGATAATATCATTTCCTGGCTTGACTGGACCAGACTGGAGAAATATCAGGAGATCCATGATTTCTTCCGGTATATGATCGCATTTCGCGAAAAATATCCGATTTTGCGCCGCTCCACGAAAAAAGCGCTCTGCGGCCTACCGGAGATCAGTATCCACAATGGTTTCCCGTGGAATGGGGGTACGGATTATACCAGTAAACTGATCGGTATCATGTATGCCGGCAGGGATGATGCGGATACCAGGGATGATATCATTTTCTATGGAATGAATGCATACTGGGAAACACTTGTGATGCAGCTTCCAGAACTGCCGAACAATCTGCAGTGGAAAATCTGTGTCAATACAAACATAGAGTATGAGGATGGAAAAGATGTGGAGGCACAGACCGAGTTTTATTATAAAAAAACATTGAAAGTTCCGCCGAGAAGTGTGGTTATTTTAGTGGCAGAATAGTGTGGGACATAAAAATGCGGCGGGTTACAGCCACCCGCCGTCTAATGTAATGATCTGCCCGGTCAGGTATTCATTTCCTGTGGCAAGCTGTACTGCTAGATGGGCAGTCTCCTCCGGCGTTCCAAATCTTCCTGCCGGGATCTCATCTGCAAGTTCTGCGCGTTCTTCTTCGGAAAAACAGGCATTCATCTGCGTATCAATGACACCACAGGCGATCGCGTTGACCTGGATATTGCTCGGTGCAAGTTCTTTTGCAAGTGCTTTTGTAAAGGAATTGATGCCGCCTTTGCATGCGGAATAAGCAACTTCACAGGAGGCACCGGCAATGCCCCAGACGGAAGAGATATTGATGATTTTTCCTTTCTTTTCGTGCACCATATGTGGGATTGCGAGCCGGCTGGTGGAAAAGACGGATGTGAGGTTTGTGGAGACAATGCGGTTCCAGTCATCGATCGACATATCCGTCAGCAGCCCGATATAGGAAATACCGGCATTGTTGATGAGGACATCCACTCCACCGAAGCGTTCTGTGATCTGTTCAAATAATTGTTCGACATATTCAAAGGAAGAAATATCGCCCACGCTGGCGAGCACTTCCGTGTGAAAAGTTTCTTCCAGTTCTTTTTTGAAATTTAAAAGTTCCTGTTCTGATCTGGAACAGGTAATGATCAGCCGGTCACCCTCTGCGGCAAATGCGGATGCAATCGCGCGTCCGATTCCACGGGAGGCACCGGTAACTAGTACGGTTCTATTCATAAAAATCTCCATTCTTGTCCGTTACTGGAACATTTCCAGTTTGTGTTTACTCTATATTTGTATATTTTTTATGTTCATTCTAATACATAGTATTTTGACTCATTTATGATGCCATTTGCCGTTCGTCAATCATGCAGGCATGTTGACTCACTTGCGCTCATTATATCATGTGCAAAAACAGCACATGATCCAATTCACCGTTCGTCAATCATACGAGCATGTTGACTCACTTGCGCTCATTATATCATGAAGCAATGCTTCATGATCGTGATCTACACTCGCTTCGCTCGGCAGTCTTATTATATCATGAATAAATCAATGAAACAATTTCAATGAAAATCTAAATGAAATTAAAATTGTAGATTTACAGGGAAACAGCACTGTGTTAGAATTATTGCGTAAAAATAATAGTATTGGAGGACTTATTTTGTGCTATATCAACGAATGATGAAGGAAAAACAAAAAGTGGAGGATCGGATCAATGACTTACAAAGCCAGATTGACGTGCTTCCATCAGGTACATTTTTCTGTACGAGAAATAATAAGTACTATAAGTGGTATTATACCGATAAGGGTAAAACAAAATACATTCCCAAAAGTGAACGAAAACTTGCGGAACAACTGGTAAAACGAAAATATTTAGAGAGCAGGCTGCGAAAATTTAAGCAGGAGGAGAAAAGGATAGATATTTATCTGAAGCAATATAGCTTAGATGAATTTTCTTCATATCATGTAGAGGAACATCCAGAGTTGCAGAAACTTTTGTCAGGAGTCTATGTACCGTTAAAGCAAGAACTGGATGAGTGGGTAAATGCTTCTTACACAAACAATCCGAAAGAACCACAAAAATTGATACATAAAACCATTCCCGGAATTCTGGTCCGGTCAAAATCTGAAGCTTTAATCATAAATGCGTTATTCGAACACAAAATCCCATTTCGTTATGAATGTTTATTACAGATTCAAAATGTTAGTATATATCCGGATTTCACCATCCGTCATCCTGTTACAGGTGAAGTGTATTATTGGGAACATTTTGGAATGATGGATAATGAAAATTATGCTCATAATGTATATTCAAAGTTACAGTTGTATCAGTCGGTGGGAATTATTCCCTCGATGCAGTTGCTCACAACTTTTGAAACCAGGCAGAATCCTTTAGATTATGAGTATGTAGAACTACTGATTCAATATTATTTTACATGAACAATGTATAGGTATTCAAATGGGCGAAAGGTATATATATCAGAAACCAATAGTCCGAAATTTTATTGAATTATAGTATTTTTCAATCAAAATGGGTGAAAATTAGGTCGAAATACTTAAAATAGTCCATGAAAACGAAAAAACGAGGGCTATTTTGATGTTAAATGAAGAAATTCACCCATTTTGAAAATAAAAGAGGAGGATACATGAAAAAATGGGCAAAATATATGAATGCGGAAAAAAATAACCCAAAACATAAGCAATGAAGTGGGAGAACGGGCGAAATACACGAACGCTGAAAAAAATAGCCCATAACATATAAGACGGCTGCAGATAGTTGGATAAAGAAAACGGGTGGATCTGCTTAATGTAATAAAAGTGTAGCCCATCATGGTATTTAGTATAAACTGATATGAATAGTAATGTGTAAAAAGAAACAGCATGTTTTTACAGGATTAAATTTCATAGAAGGGTAGAATTTAACTCTGCAAGTGAGTTTAAGAGAAAAATTTGAAAAAATATAAAATTAGGTATGGACATTTCCGTAGAGATGTGATAATATAATCAAGCACGATTCAAGACGACTTGATTACGGCGCGTGGCTCAGCTTGGTAGAGCGCTGCGTTCGGGACGCAGAGGTCGCAGGTTCAAATCCTGTCGCGCCGACTATGAGATGGGAAGCCGTCAATCCTTGAGAGATCATGGGTTGGCGGTTTTTCTTTGTTTAAAATATATTCCCTATTTGTCATATCTATGTTATAATAAAAAATGTAACCGCTTACATAACGAGGAAAGAAGGAGGATTTCATAAATGAAGAAAAAAACAAGTCTTAGTGCGAAGCTGATCGCAGCGTTTATGGCTGCGATTCTTGGAAGTGTTTTGATCTGTGCACTTCTGACACACAGTAAAGTAGAGAGCGTGTTAAACAGTAACATGCAGCTTACGAGTGAGCAGACACTAAACAGTGCGATGACAAGTCTGCAGACATATGAGAAAACGATCAGTATACCGGTAGATCTTTTGACGAGAAAAGACAGTATCAAACAGCTTTTGCTTGAGCCGGAAAACTATGATAAATATATTGACAATGTAAACGACGAACTGGTTGCAGCCTGTAAAGTCGTAAATGGTTCGGTGCGTGCCTATTATGCTTTAAATGATGGCAGAACAATCACCGGATGGGTACAATACGAAGCTGACGGTTCAAAGACAGCGATGAACACGGTGGAAAATAAAGACCTTTCCGGGAAAGAATGGTACACCGCATGTCAGGGAAGAAAAGCAAAAGTAAATTCTATTTTCAGCTATATCACTGCGCCGTATGTGGATGAAGAAACCGGGGAGCAGATCATTACGGTATGTCAGGAAGTAAAATATAAAGATGTTGTCCAGGGCGTTGTTGCGATGGATATTGATGCATCTGCACTGGCAGACTATGTGGAAAATATCAGACTTTTAAATACGGGATTTGTTATGCTGGTAGATGAGCAGGGAAATATCGTGGTTGACAGCGAAAGTAATACTTTTGCAGATGGTACAGTTGCTGACCTTGAATTTTTTGCTCCGTTAACAGAAGAATTAGATAAACTCGAAGAACAGAAAGCACAGCTGGAGGAAAATGAAGATCCGGCAGCGGATGATATCGTATTGCAGGCATCTTATACCATGCGTGCAGAGGGAAGGGACTGTGCCATTACGGCGATGACAGACCGCATTACCGGATGGAGACTGCTCGGCTGTATCAGTGATCAGGAAAACCAGAAGAACCTGATCAACATTAACATAGGAACGTTGATGGCCGGTGTGATCGGTCTGATCTTTGGATGTGTGATCGCAGTCCTGACAGCGCTCAGTTTTAACCGCGAGATCAAAAAACTCCAGAATGCGACACATCGTGTGGCGGGCGGTGATTTTTCCGAGAAGATCAAAGTTACCAGAAGCGATGAGTTTGGCGTGCTTGAAACAAATTTTAACGGTATGATGGATGATGTGTCCGGACTGATCCATGCAGTCGAGGATAAATCAAACCATATTCTTGAAGTTGCAGGAGGCATCTCAGAAGTCGCTGGAAATACAAAAACAACGATCGAGCAGGTAACACAGGCAATCGACAGTGTGGCGCAGGGTGCGGTAAAACAGGCGGAAAGTACACAGGAAGCCAACACGGAAGTAGAGCATTTAAAGAACAGCTTAGATGAGACAAAAGAATATGTTTCCGGCATGAATGGAATGACAGAAAAGGCAAATGAAGTCAGCACCGAGGGAATTGAGAGTGTAAAAGATCTGATTGAAAAATCAGGAAAAACAGCTGAAAAATCAAAAGTTTCGTTAGAGGTTATGAATGAGATGGTTGAGAGTATTGATAAGATTTTTTACATATCGGATACGATCGCAGACATCACATCCCAGACGAACCTGTTGTCGTTAAATGCAAGTATTGAGGCAGCAAGAGCCGGAGAGATGGGAAAAGGTTTTGCAGTTGTTGCAGATGAGATCCGTAAACTGGCGGATGAGTCGAAAGAGTCAACGGATGAGATCAAGAAGATCATCACGGAAATCACGGAAAAATCAAAACTGGTTGAGTCCACGATGCAGGAAAATGAAGTACTGCAGACTGAGCAGCAGGAGGCGATCAACCGCACGGAAGAGATCTTTGGCGAGATTATGAAACAGATCGAAATGTTAGGCTCCGGTATGGAACGTATCAATGCCCTGAATGACACTATGTCTGCCAACAAAGATCTTGTTGTGGATAAGATGGGAACGATCGCATCGGTATCTGAGCAGTCCGCAGCGGCAACCGAGGAAGTCAATGCTTCCACCGAGCAGGTAAATGTTACAATGGAAGAGATCAGCGAACATACCGAGACGCTGCAGGCAATCGCAAAAGACCTGATGGAGACGATCAATCGTTTTAAGCTCGCTTAAGTCATGGAAATGACTTGCAAAACACCTGCTATACGGGTATAATTCTTGACGATAGATTGCATTTGACAATGGGAAAATAAACCGGATAGGGTAAAGCAGGAGGAAGATATGGGAAGAGACGTTATTATTGCATGTGATTTTAACAGCAAAGAAGAAGTGATCAATTTTCTTGGAAAATTCAAAGAGGAAAAACCTTTTGTAAAAATCGGCATGGAGCTGTTTTATGCAGAGGGACCGGAGATCGTCCGCACGATCAAACAGATGGGACACAAGATTTTCCTTGATTTAAAATTACATGACATTCCAAATACCGTTAAAAAAGCAATGTCCGTATTATCAGGACTGGACGTGGATATGTGTAACGTACATGCGGCAGGTACCAAGGCGATGATGCAGGCAGCCATCGAGGGACTCACGAGAGAAGATGGAACAAGACCACTGCTGATCGCAGTCACACAGCTTACTTCCACCAGTGAAGAGGTAATGCAGCAGGAACTGTGGATCGATAAACCGATCGACCAGACTGTTATGCATTATGCTAAGAATACGATGGAAGCCGGATTAGACGGCGTTGTATGTTCTCCGCTTGAAGCAGGAAAAGTACACGAGGTATGTGGAGACAAATTCCTTGCCATTACACCGGGTGTCCGTTTTGCAGACGGCGATGTTGGCGATCAGAAACGTGTGACAACACCGGCAAAGGCAAAAGAACTTGGTTCTGACTATATCGTAGTCGGAAGACCGATTACTCAGGCAGATGATCCGGTAGCAGCATACCGCAGATGTGTAGAAGAATTTGTAGGCTAGTACCAGATGAAAACAGGAAAAGAGAAAGATGAACGGGTCTTTCTCTTTTTTCGGTTAAGAGAGAAATTTGAGACAGATAGGGGATTTCATGGAAAGAAAAGGACTCAGTGGAAGCGCATTAAAAATAATCGCGATCGTAACAATGCTGATCGATCATATTGCGGCAACCGTGATCATTCGTATATTAAAATTCGGAGGCTATAATGACGGCCTTTATCAGCTGTATCGTGTGATGCGGAATATCGGAAGAATTGCGTTTCCGATATTCTGTTTTCTTCTGGTAGAAGGATTTATGCATACAAGAGACCGGGAAAAATATGCACTGCGTCTGGGATGTTTTGCGGCAGTATCTGAGATCCCGTTTGATCTGGCATTCAACGGAAAAGTTTTGGAAGTCGGATATCAGAATGTGTTTTTTACATTATTGCTTGGTCTGCTTACCATGATGGCGTATGATGCGGTGATGAACCAGAGCCGCTGGAGTGTCTGGAAGCGGACGGCATTATCTACGATTGCGATCCTTGCCGGAATGTTTGCGGCAGAGTTTTTATCAACGGATTACGGCGCACTCGGAGTTCTCTGCATCATGGTATTTTACCTGTTCCGGAGAAGCAGAATACAGCAGGTCGTGTTTGGATGTCTGGCATTTGTATGGTGGGAATGGGCAGCAGTGTTTGCATTCGTTCCAATCTTTTATTACAATGGAAAACGTGGCTTTGGAATGAAATATTTCTTTTACGCATTTTATCCGGTGCATCTGCTGATCCTGTATCTGATCGTATATAAAATGGGATATGGATCCGTGCCTGCAATATAGTGAATGCTCATTGGACCGGTATATGGAAAAGGACTTTAGAAAACGGAGGGGATGTTTTCTAAAGTCCTTTTTATATGTAAACCTGCCGGAAAATCTGGCAGGATTGTTTTTTGACGGAACTGACAGAACCCCAACCACCGAGTCGAAATTCAACAGCTCCTTTTGATGTTATTAATGATACGGAATAATTGTGACCATTTCTTGACTGGAAAATGAAGGAAATCTTAAAAACAGATGAGAAATTCATAAAGTCGCATAGGCGGGAAGGTGGAAATGATGTATAATGTGCGTAAAAGTGGTTAACACAGGGCAGGAAATTTTGTCAGTGAAATCTACTGTGGAATTTTATAATGGAGAAAATTTATGAAAGAGTATCTGGAAAATGTGCGGTGCGTGGCACCGTTGATCCATAATATAACAAACTATGTGACAGCAAATGATGTTGCAAATGTCCTTTTGGCATGCGGGGCAAGTCCGATCATGGCAGATGAGGAGGCAGAGGTAGAAGAAATCACGGCACACTGCATGGGGTTAAATCTAAATCTTGGAACGCTAAATCAAAAGAAAATCCCTGCAATGCAAAAAGCGGGGAAAATGGCAAATAAACTTGGACATGTTGTGGTGTTAGACCCGGTTGGAGTCGGTGCAAGCAGTTTCCGGAAACAGACGGCGGAGCAGCTTTTAAAGGAAGTACGGTTTGATGCGATCCGGGGAAATATTTCAGAGATCAAAACCTTGGCATCTTTGTGTGGAACACAGGAAAAAAATAGTGGAAATATGGCAGCGTCAGATACAATGGATGTGGAAAAAATTACTGATAAATCAGATCATTGTGGAAAAATTACAGGTATAGATGGTTCTGGAAGAGGCGTGGACGCAGATAATGCAGATACAGTGACAGAGGAAAATTTAGCACAGCATATTAGTAATGCAAAAATGCTGTCAAAGAAACTGCAGACGATCGTTGCCATCACCGGAGCCATAGATCTGGTCACGGATGGCAGCAGTTGTTATGTGATTCGAAATGGCAATCCGCAGATGGGGCATGTGACCGGGGCAGGATGTCAGCTGTCCGGTATTTTAACCGCATTTCTTGCTGCGAATCCGGAAAATAAGTTACAGGCAGCGGCGGCAGCAGTCTGCATGATGGGATATGCCGGGGAGCTTGCGGCGGAGAAAAGCGGACAGTCGGGCAGCGGAACTTACCGTGTGAGCCTGATGGACGCAGTGTCATGTATGGATGGAGATATGTTAGAGAGAGGAGCACGTTATGAGATTCGATAGAAAACAGTTATTATTATATGGGGTAACAGACAGAAGCTGGTTAAATGGTCAGACATTATATGAGCAGGTCAGACAGGCGTTGGAGGGCGGTGTGTCCTTTTTACAGCTTCGCGAGAAAAATCTTTCGGAGCAGGCATTTTTAGAGGAGGCAAAAGAGATACAAAAACTGTGCAGGGAGTACAAGGTACCGTTTATCATTAATGACAACGTGGATCTTGCATTGGAGATTGATGCGGACGGTGTGCATGTCGGACAGGATGATATGGAGGCAGGGGAAGTGCGAAAAAGACTTGGAGAGGATAAGATCATCGGAGTTTCGGCACACTCGGTGGAGGAAGCGCTGCGCGCTGAAAAATGCGGGGCGACTTACCTTGGCTCCGGTGCTGTGTTTGGAAGCGGCACGAAAAAAGATGTGGGAACGTTAGATCATGAGGTGTTAAAAGAAATCTGTGCAGCAGTACAGATCCCCGTGGTTGCGATCGGCGGGATCAGCCGGGACAACATTTTACAGTTAAAGGGAACGGGGATTGACGGCGTGGCTGTGATCAGCGCTATCTTTGCGCAGAAGGATATCAGGGCAGCTGCACAGGAACTGAGGAAGTTGTCCGAGGAAGTGTGCAGGTAAGTCAAAATGCATGAACCTGGCATTAATGGTAAATAAATTTTTGAGATGCATGAGTCTGACATTGAAGAAAAACAAAACTACAAATACAAGAATAGGGATGAATATGAAAACAGAGCTGATACAGGGCGCAATTTTTGATATGGACGGAACACTGCTTGATTCCATGCCGGTCTGGGAACACGCCAGCGAGCGGTATCTGCAGAACAAAGGAATTGAGGTGCGGGAAAAACTTTCGGAGATTTTGTTTTCCATGAGCATGCAAAAGGGTGCGGAATACGTGAAAGAAAATTACCACCTCACGGAATCGACGGATGAGATCGTGACCGGTGTAAATAATATCGTTTATACTGCGTATGAAAAAGAGGTACAGCCCAAAGAGGGCGTGAGGGAGTTTTTGGATAAACTGCAGGCAGAAGGAATAAAAATGGTCGTGGCAACCTCGACAGACCGCCCTATGGTGGAGGCAGCATTAAAGCGCACAGGCCTGCTTTCTTATTTTGAACGGATATTTACCTGCACGGAAATCGGCAAAGGAAAAGTGGAGCCGGACATTTATCATGCGGCTTCTGATTTCCTTGGAACAAAACCGGAACACACGCTGGTGTTTGAAGATGCACTTTATGCGATCGGGACGGCGAAAAAAGCCGGGTTTGTGACGGTTGGTATTTATGATGCGGCAAGTGAAAAGGAACAGGACAAGATCAGGGAGCAGGCAGATATTTATCTGGAAGCGTTTGCGGAAGCTGTGGGAAGAATATGAAAAATAAATGATAACCCAAAATCTCATTTACATGGAATTTACAAACTTTTCATGGCGTCGTATAAAAATCTGTGCTATGATAAATAATGTTGAGGTATCAGTGTGAAAAATAAGATTTTTCACGCGCAAGATTTGTGCTTACGCACAAACTTGAGATGCGCAAAAATGGGGATTATTATGATTCGTAAAGCAGAGTTAAAAGACATTCCGGCAGTGATGGACATTTACAACGATGCCATTTTACATACAACAGCAACATTTGATACGGAAATCAAGGATTACGAGGATCGTCTGGCGTGGTTTCAGGCACACACAGGCCAGTATGTGATCTTTGTATATGAAGAGGCAGGCACAGTCGCGGGTTATGCCTCTCTTTCACGTTACAGGGAAAGAAAGGCTTTTGACCCTGCAGTTGAGATCTCTATTTATATTCATGCGGGTTATCGAGGGCGTGGCATTGGCCGCAGTCTCATGGAGAAAACATTGCAATATGCCAAAGAGTGCCCGCAGATCGGAACAGTTGTTTCACTGATTACCAGTGAAAATGAAGTCAGTATCCGTCTGCATGAACGCTTTGGTTTTTCTTACTGTGGTCAGATCAGACAGGCAGGCGTTAAGTTTGGCAGGAAACTGGGCTTAAACGCATATCAGATCATTTATGACAGAGAAATTGAATAGAAAGATTCCCGGAAAATGTAATGTGCAAAAACCTGGCATGATACATGGCAGTATCCCGGGAAATTGAGGAAAATGCCATGATAAGATATTTTAAGACGGATAATCAGCGGATCCAGGAAGAGGAAAAGATCGGGGACGGCGTATGGGTGCAGATGCTCCAGCCGACGCATCAGGAATGTGCCGAGATTGCAGAAGTATTGAATGTAGATATCGAAGATATCCAGGCCGCACTCGATGAGGAGGAGAGCTCCCGTATCGAACTTCAGGATGGTTATACTTTGATTTTAGTCGATATTCCAACGGTTGAGATACGTCATGAAAAACAGAGTTACACGACAATCCCACTCGGTATCATTTTAACGCAGGATGTGATCGTGACAGTCTGTACCGATGATACACCGGTATTGCAGAACTTTGTCAACAACCGTGTGAAAGAGTTCAGCACGAAGAAAAAAATGCGTTTTGTATATCAGATTTTGTTCCGCACGGCGACAAACTATCAGATGAACCTGCGTGTCATCGATAAGAAAAGAACGGAGATCGAGGAGCGGATCGGCAAAAATACAGAGGATATCGATCTGATCGACCTTCACGAATTAGAGTCTACGTTGGTCTACTTTGCGACATCCCTGCGTGCAAATGGCGTGGTCTTAGACCGACTGACCAGGTATAAGCGCTTAGAGCAGTACCCGGAGGACAAGGAACTGCTAGGTGATGTTATTGTCGAGAACCGGCAGGCAATCGAGATGACATCCATTTACCGTGATATTATCAATGGTACCAGAGAATTGATGTCATCTGTCATTGATAATCGTCTGAACAATGTCATGAAATACCTGACATCCATCACGATCGTCATGGCAATCCCGACTGTTATTTCCGGTATCTATGGAATGAATGTCAATGAAAAATGGATGCCGTTTGCAAATACACCGCACGGATTTCTGATCATCTGTGTTCTGACACTGCTGATTTGCATTGTGACGATGCTGGTGCTTCGGAAGAAGAAGATGTTGTAAAAAGTTAAGGAGTTCTGCATCAACAACTTTTGTTGATGCAGAACTCCTTTTTTTGAGAAAGTTATATAAAAAATCAGGGTAGTCTTTATTTCCCCTCAAACCGTCCGCTTGCCCCGCAAGGCAGCACCAGTCCATTGGAGGACACCGGCAGTCCAATCTCATCTGCGGTGACGGTTCCGTCATATTTTTCTAACGCAGTGGCGATCATATAGCGCAGCACTGCAGGCTGAAGTCCCGTTGTGTAAGAATTTACAAGGAAAAACAGAGGCTTGTCTGTCAGCAGCTGGGCGCAGAGTTTGATCAGCGGATAAACGGATTCCTCGATTTTCCAGATCTCACCTTTAGGGCCTCTTCCGTAGGAAGGCGGGTCCATGATGATCGCGTCGTAGTGATTGCCGCGGCGGATCTCACGCTCCACGAATTTGACACAGTCATCTACGATCCAGCGGATCGGCGCATCCGAGAGACCGGAGGATGCAGCGTTTTCTTTTGCCCAGGTGACCATACCTTTTGAGGCATCCACATGTGTGACCGAAGCTCCGGCAGCGGCAGCGGCAAGTGTTGCACCGCCCGTGTAGGCGAACAGATTTAAGACTTTGACCGGGCGTTTTGCGGAGCGGATCTTATCGGAAAACCAGTCCCAGTTTACCGCCTGCTCCGGGAAAAGTCCGGTGTGTTTAAAACTGAACGGTTTCAGCTGGAATGTCAGAGAACCGTAATGGATACTCCACTGCTCCGGCAGATCAAAAAACTCCCACTCACCACCGCCTTTTTTGCTGCGATGATAGTGAGCGTTCATGTGTTTCCAGCCTTTTTCTTTTTTTGGCGTATCCCAGATGACCTGCGGGTCCGGGCGCACAAGCGTATAATTACCCCAGCGCTCTAACTTTTCGCCACAGGAGCAGTCTATTACTTCATAATCTTTCCAGTTATTTGCAATCCACATAAATAAATCCTTTCATAGTCATTTTGTGATTCTGTTATTCATGACGATCGAATATCTGTATCACATATCCGATTATTTGCGTTTCCAGGTTGATGGCATTAAAAGAATCATCATCGGAAACAGTTCCAGTCTTCCGGCAAGCATGTCAAACATCAGAACAAATTTGGAAAACGGAGAAAAAATTGAAAAATTCTGTGTCGGACCGACGAGATTTAACCCGGGGCCGATATTATTTAACACCGTGACAACGGAAGTAAAATTCGTTGAAAAATCAAACTCATCCACACTGATCAGGAGCATAGAAGTCAGCAGCAGTACAAAATAAACGACCAGAAATACGTTCGCGGAACGTAAGGTTTCGTGATCGACCGGATGTCCGTCCATACGGATCTTTTTTACCTGACGCGGATGGATGATCAGTGAAAGTTCCTTACGGATCGTTTTCAGTAAGATCAGGATACGGGAAACTTTTATACCGCCGCTTGTGCTTCCAGCACAGGCACCGATAAACATTAGTGTTACCAACAGAGTTTTAGATAAAGCAGGCCAGAGATCAAAGTCTGTGGTCGCATATCCGGTCGTTGTGATAATGGAGCCAACCTGAAAAAATGCATGGCGCAGAGTCTCGCTGAACGTCGGATACAAGGACCGGACATTCCATGTGATGACAGCCACCGATCCGAAGATGATCGCGAGATACCAGCGGACTTCTTCAATTTTAAAGAGCTCTTTTATTTTGCCTGTCAGTATATAAAAATAGGCAGTATAATTGATACCGCTTAAGATCATGAAAACTGTGATCGTAATCTGGATCGCAGGGGAATAACCGGCAATACTGTCATTTCTGATGCCGAATCCACCGGTGCCGACAGTACCAAAGGTAGTCGTCAGCGAATCAAATAACGGCATGCCGAGTGCACGCAAAATCGTCGCTTCACAGATCGTGATGGCAATATAGATGCCGTAAAGGATTTTTGCGGTATCTTTCACATGCGGAACCAGCTTGCTCACGGAAGGTCCGGGGCTCTCTGCTTTCATCAGGTTCATCGTGGAGCCGCCCATCATAGGGAGGATCGCCATAATGAAAACGAACACTCCCATACCGCCGATCCAGTGGGAGAAACTGCGCCAGAACAGGCTGGCTTTTGAGATGCTCTCCACATCGGTCAGAATACTTGACCCCGTTGTAGTAAAACCGGAGATCGTCTCAAACAGTGCATCCACATAAAACGGAATATCTCCGGTCAGCACAAAAGGAATGGCACCGAAAATACTCATGATGATCCAGCTGAGTGCGACAGCTACAAAACCTTCCCTGGTGTAGAGATTTGTAGAACGTGGCTTTTTATGAGTCAGAAGAACACCGAGTATCAGACATAAAACTGCAACTGCCAGATAGGAGACAGAAGCATGTTCACGGTAGATCAGTCCGACCAGTGCGGGAAGTACCAGAAAGGCACTTTCAAATTTTAAAACACAGCCTAAAATATATAAAACGATCGAATAATTCATTGCCGCCTAGTCCTCCAGAATCTCTTTGATATCGGAAATGCGGTAACCGGATAGTACGACTAAAACAGAGTCACCGGCCATCATGATATCCTGACCACTCGGGATAATAACTTTGCCATTGCGGTAAATACAGCAGATCAGAGTATTTTTTCGGAAATGCAGATCTGCGAGTGGAATTCCTGCAACGGCGGAGTCTGCTTTGATAATAAATTCCAAAGCCTCGGCTTTACCGTTTGCAAGTTTATAGAGCGTTTCTACATTGCTGTCTTTGGAATTATAAGTGGAACGTACATATTTTAAAATGTAATCCGACGTAATGATACGCGGATAAATAATACTTCCAAGATTCAGCTCGTTGATGACCGAATGGAAATTGATCCGGTTGATTTTTGTCACGGTCTTTGCATTAGAGACATCATTTGCATAGAGGGAGAGAAGGATATTCTCCTCATCTAATCCGGTCAGCGCTGCAAAACCCTGCGCATGTTCAAGACCTTCCTGTAAAAGAAGATTCTGATCAGTTGCATCCCCGCAGATCACGGTGGCATGCGGCAGCAGTTCACTTAATATGTCACAGCGTTCGCGGTCCACTTCAATGATCGTCACACGGATGCCGGAAGCGAGCAGACTTTTTGCCAGATAATATGACACTTTGCCGCCACCGGCGAGAATGGCGTTTCCGACACGGTTTTTCACGATGCCGATCTTGCGGAAAAAGTCGATCGCATTGCGGCGCTCGGATGCGATCGCAACCACGTCGTTTTCCTGAAATTCAAAATCACCGTTTGGAATGATGACTTTATCCCCACGGATGACGGTGCAGACCAGAACGTTGCTGTGCAATGTCTGATGCAGGTTAAACAGTTTTAAGGCGATCAGCGGAGAGCCTTTGGTTACTTTAAAATGAAGTAATTCTACATGACCCTTGGCAAAGGTATCCACACGGATCGCAGATGGAAACTGGAAAATGCGTGCGATCTCGTTTGCAGCGGCAAGTTCCGGGTTGATGATCATTGCCAGCCCGAATTCTTTCTTTAAAAATTCTATTTCCTTATTATATATAGGATTTCGTACACGCGCGATGGTCTGGCAGTGGCCTGTCTTTCTCGCGATGACACAGCAGAGCAGATTCTTCTCATCGTCACCGGTCACGGCAATCAGAAGGTCGGCGGTTGTGATGCCGGCGTCGATTAAAGTCTGGTGGTTGATTCCGTTTCCTACGATGCCCATCGCATCGAGATTATTTGTGATGGTGGAAACCTTTTCCGGTTTCTCGTCAATGACTACGATATCGTGGTCTTCGCTGCCAAGCTGCTCTACGAGAGTATAGCCCACCTTGCCACAGCCTACGATAATGATCTTCATGATATGGTAACTCCTCTAATAATAGTCTGATTTGAATGTACTTGAGTACGCAGTGCCAGACCGGAAAATCAGAGATTTCCTGGTCTGACGGGCATCTACGTTCCACTTCGGTCCATGCTAAACAGGTGCCACCGGCACCTAGCACCGCCCTATCAAATGAGCAAAAAACAAAAAAGTGCCTGCAAGCAGTCATTTTTTGTTTTTCACTCATTTGGCACTGCTCATTACTTACGCACATTATAGCATGTGCAAAACCAGCACATGTTCCAATTCACCGTTCGTCAATCATGCAGGCATGTTGACTCACTTGCGTTCATTATATCATATGCGCACAGAAAAGCCACAAAAAGTATAAAACATTAGCAGAATAAAAAAGGAAAGAGTGGCAGGGAAAGACGGGGGTTACATTGACAAAGAAACCCGCAAAAAAATATGAAAGAAAAATGGAAAAAATACTTGCATTTCACAAAATTATCGTGTATACTAAGCAATGCTGTGACATTGATAGCGTAGAAGCGTGAGGTTGCTGCCGATATGGCAGGTTTTCCGTGGAGCGAATGTCAAGTTAGGAAACTGGCGACAAGTCACT
>ERZ650918.522-NODE-522-length-41774-cov-6.604257_pt1 | contig 41774 bp, 38 predicted proteins | sample MGYA00514758_ERZ650918 | MGnify/ENA metagenome assembly ERZ650918 | reverse complement strand
AAGAGTAAAATAATATTTATGCTAAGTTATTTTAGAATGTACGCCTGAGTTTTTTGCACTTACTCTGTATGAGCATTTTCCAAATAATAATGCATATTAATCTCTTTTCACACCCTCTCACTCCTTTATCTCCTCCTATGTTCCCCAAGTCTAAACATCTGCTCAAGTCTCAGCGGATATGTATGATACTTACTAACCTTCTCATACCCATTATGAGCAATTTCCCTACATACATCCATATGAGATAAATAATATCTTATCTTTTCTTCCAATTCTTCAATGCTGGAATAGATATCCAGTTCTTCCCCTTGCAAAAACTCATTCAATAAATCAGACTGATAATTGCATAGCACAAATCCCTCACATGCAAGCAAGTCAAATATTCTTAACGGTATTCCACTTCGTATAGGTTTTGATGTCGGGTTTAAGTTTATCGTACTCTTATTAAAGACTATCGGCATCTGAGTGTGTGTCATTATAGTTCCGTGATTTTTAAGCTTAGGTATTTCCTTTGTATCACTCGCTGTATAAATGTCAACTTCAAATTTTTCAGATAAATATTTAAATGTATCCACACGCTCCATAGCTGTAATCTTATTGCCAATGTAAAACTGTGCGAGTGTTCTTTTCTTTGTAAGTAAATCCTCTTCTCCCGCCAGATAATATCCATCATAATTTTTTACAAATTCATCTACCAGTTCATCACTCAAAAGTTCTTCTACAAAGTAATATCCATAAATCTTCTCCTGTGCTTTCATAATCCCATGAAGGTAACCTGATATTTTCGGTGATAAGTTTTTGACCTTGTCATACGGACATTTCTCAGTATATAACGAGCCTACAAAACTGATATTGTGTGTGTACTTTTCTACATCAGATAATGAAGCATTTCTTATTGCATTCTGATAGAAGTCACAATCAGCAGCTAAAGGAAGATAAAAGATATTGTATGGATTGTAAACTGATATTTCTCTGTATAACTCAGAGTCAAATATAAATACCCTGTTGCACCTGTTTTTAATGGTCTTTGAATATAATTCAAGAACCGGAGCATCTACTATCCAACTGTAATACAATAATTTATATACTCTGGCAATTTCAGAAAGTGCCGGATAATAATTTATACTGAATATAATATCCGCATTTGACTTTTCCATTCCCATAACAACAGCATCTAAAATTTCCTGACCTGATGGCGACTTATTTTCTACTTCCAGTATAACTTCATATACAGTATGTCCAAGTTCTTTCAATCCACGGATAACTGCATCCTCACATATACTGTTGTAACGATATATTAATATGTTCATATGTACTTTCCCTCATAGTTGTTCGGGCATTAAAATTTTATTACAAATTTATGTAAATCTCTGCCTTTTCACAACAACATCTTCATTTTCATTAATTTTACTTTGTCGCCTGCTCATAAGTATAAAAGGCTCAAGCATACATTCTGAAATAACATAAGTGGAAAAAAGCTTGACCACAACATCTAAATAAAAAATCTTTGTTTGTTCATATTTTTTTCATACCACTTCATTCTAGTATCTATTTGCTTATCTATATATTTGTTATTCAAATTGTATAAGTCCTTACTATCCATAATAAACTTCAAAATAATCGGATATATAAAACCTATCAATAAACTCAACAAAATACTAATTATATATTGAATAAACTCTGTATTATTCATCTGTAACCCAAATAGCCATTCAAATATATATAATAATAACTCTACCAATCCACAAGAGCCAACAATCATTGCTGAATAATATAGCAATATATTAAATAACTTCCAAATATTATTATCTATTTTATTTCTAAATTTTGCATCATTTTCTCTCATATGTATATAATCAAATACTAATATCATATATAACTTCTCTGGCTCTTTTTCTAATATTTTTATCACATATGTTGGAATACATTCTATGTATTTTTTCCTTTTTTTGTTAATAAATTCTTTACAAAAATCACCACTATTTTTCTTTTTTTTATATTTAACATAAAATGGTATTAATATCTTTCTATAATATTTTTCTTTCAAGCTAATCTTGGTACTATTCTTCTTTAAGTCAAAATAAAATTTTATTACACAAATAAGTGCACTTAAAATACCTGTAAAAACTGTAAAAAATTCTTCCATGTTACTCTATCTCTCCATCCTCTCTCTTAACACATACCCCTCAAATAATTTAACATCTTCCTTTGTTGTTATCTTTATATTCGTCTGATTTCCTTTTGAAAAATAAATTGTCTCTCCTAGCGCATACATCAATGAAGTCGTATGCGGCTCAACTTTATCAAGTAATTTCTGCTCTACTGCTCTCCTATATAACCCTGTTATATAGGCAAATTTATATACATGTGGAACATTCAGTCCCATAACTTTATCCCTATCAATCCATTTTGTTGACTTTATACCATCATCATTTGAACCCGCTAATAAAAAAAACGGTGTTGCCGATGTTGCATTTCCTTTTTCATCACACACTTTTATTGCATCACTTATTATTTCATTTTCCACAAATGGTGATGCAGCATAATGAATCAATACATTATCATCTTCCTCTAATTTCCCGTTTAATTCATTGATTCCATTTAAAACTGAGTGTTGAAAATCTTTTCCCCCACTAACTATCCATTTTACTTTTGTATATTTACTGCATAATTCTATACATTTTTCTTTGTATGCATCTAAACATACTACCTCTATTGCATCAATTTCTCGATGATTTTGAAATTTTTCTATTGTGTATGCAATTATTGGTTTTCCTAATACCTCTATAAATTGTTTGGGTGTCTCTGCTCCTACCCTTGAACCTATTCCACCCGCTAATATAATAGCAATATTCATCTTATTTTTTCCTCTTTTCCTCGTTCAATTCTTTAATATACTTAAGCACTATTGGCGAATACTTTTTACAACTTCTGTATGCTGGCAGAAAGAAAAATCCATCATCATCATTTACAGAACCTTTATACAGTCCCCAACAAAACCAGTACCAGCCTGTCAATACCACATAAGCTAAATAATGACAATATTCTTTAAAATCAGGTTTCCTCTGTAAATACATTGCTACCACACTTTTTATTTTTTCTTCCGTATAATCATCTCTACAACAAATACATGCAATATCTGCTGCTTCATCATTTATTCCAGCATATTCCCAGTCAATCAAATATAATTTATTGTCTTCTGTAAATAAATAATTTGGTTCATATGTATCATTGTGAGATAAAACCATATTTCCTATATTATCTGTTTTCAAATACTCATTAATTATTTTAACCTTTTCATATAAATCGGAGAACTCATCAAACAAGTCACCTTTAGACTTAGAAGCTATCCCCATAAGTTTCTCCGCCTCAACAAATGTGTCAAACATTTTTATATTAGCATCACATTCCACCGAATGTAGTTTTCTAATATAATCAATAGCATTCTGTAAAATTACTTTGTCCCTTTTAAAATCAAAATCTATTGTTTTATCTATAAACTTTGATATTTTCCATCCCGATTTATCTATATAAATAATTGATTTATCTATTCCAATCTCCTTAGCTTTATTTTGAGCATAGCACTCCGCTTCACGATCCACTAAATTTCCCGAAGTATTTCCGGGATGTCTATATACATATGTTTTATCATTCATCTCAAACTTGAATGAAACATTAGTCAACCCTTTCTGAATAACTTCAATATTATCAATTTCATTTGCCTTGCCACCTAAGTATTTGCAAATATTATTAACAATAGAAGAATCAATATTATTTAAAAATTCTGAATCAAACCTTCTCAAATCATCTAATGACTCAAATTCCAATATATCTTCATCACTGAATTCACATGCATACAGTGTTAATTCACTAATGTGCTTGGCATAAAACTCTTCCCAAAACAAATCCGCAACCCTAAATTCATTTATTTCATTCTCAAGAAATTCACAAAACATTTTAGAAAATTTTTCAGTAAAATACGCATGTCCTACCATTGCAAAGCTGTTTTTTCCTCCTATTGATACTTCAGTTATAACCTCACAATCGCTCTTTTTAATTGCAAATTCATTAAAACATCCTTTTTTCCACACACATGCCCTATATGAATAATCCTTTTCTGCTAAAAATGGATTTTCTACAAAATAATGATCCGCACAACATATATATGTATTCTTCATATGCTTCCTGGCTACAAAAAGTGAATATAAGTTTCCCTTATTTTCAAATTTGTTGTTAGAAATAAGGCAAACATCATACTTATCTTCAAGATAAAAATATCTTTCTTTCATAAAACCTACAACAATATAAATTTCATTTACACCAGCTTCTTTTAATTGTTTTATCTGACGCTCAATTAATCTTTCTCCCCTTACGACAAACAAGCCTTTTGGCTTTTCATAAGTAAATGGTGCAAATCTGCTTGATTTTCCAGCTGCCAAAATAATCGCATTTTTTTCCATATTATTTTCCTCAAATAATCTACACTCTCTTTATCTTATATATCAAACTTTTCTGAAATTTTATTAATAATTTGTTCTGGAGACTCGTTTCCATTATTATCTATTATAACCTCTGGATTCTTAGGCTCTTCAAACGGTATGTCCATTCCCATAACATTACTAATTTCTTTTTTTAACACTCTCGAATATAATTGTTTCTGATCCCTTCGAATCAATTCATCAATTGAGACTCTTAAATAAATCTCATGATAATTTTCAATATTATCATGATTCCACTGTCTACACTCATCATACATTGCAATAACACAAATTACAACATCTATCCCTTGTTCTGAAAGCATCTTGCATAAACGTCCATGCTGTAAGGCAAGATTTAACCGCCCTTCATTACTATAATCTTTTGTCTGGTATACTTCACGGAGTACATCTCCATCCAAAAAAATAACATTGTCTTTTTTGTCTTTAATTCTATTGTACAACAACTTTCCAATTGTTGTCTTTCCAGCACCAGAAAGCCCTGTAACCCAATATACATTACCTTTGTTCATTATTAATTATATTCTCCTTCCCCAAACAATATTGTCTCCCCAGGTATAATTCCTAACGAATCATTTAGCAATTTCCCAGCTTCATAGTACTCATTATTGTAAACATCTATGCATCTATGCGCCTTATCCATCATATTTTTTAACTGCTCAATCCTATTCTTATATTTTGAATTATTTATAAAATTAATATCCTCATTGTCAACTCGAAGATACATCTCCTCTCCGTAATCAAACTTTACATACTTATCCTCTTTTGTCATTATTCCTACAAATTGCAATGCAGCTTTTTTTTCTTTTTCACTCTCAGAATATATTTTCTTAGCATATCTTACACTGTACATAGGAACAAACATTATATTACAATAATCTTGTGCCAAATTTTCAAATGAATTTTCATTTAAAATATCTTCCAACAAGTCTTTCATTTTGTTTAAACTAAAAAGTTCACTAATTCTGCGATTTTTATATCTATTGTCCTGTACCATCAACATTATATGTAACCACTCTCTTTTAAATCTATAATCACACAGTTTTCCATGATCACTCATATATATCTTTGTCATATTTTCCTGATAAAAATCTGCATACCATTCAAGTTGCCTATCCAAATAATTTCTAGAAACACTTACCTGCTTATTATCAATAGAAGCAAGTTTTCTATTTATTTTCAGCTGATTCTCTGACACGCTCATAAGCTCATCCCAACAGCAACAACTCTCTTTATTAACTTCTGTACATAAATTAGGGTCATGTGTTTCACAAACTTGATGTATAAGACAACACATAGGTGCATCTGCATCCTGTAAACAATTAAGTGCTTCCCATTGAATTTCGGTCATAGGTGCTTCTATTTTTCTTTCATGAAATTTTGATATATCAGTTCTCATTGTTACAGAAAAACTACTCTCTGTACGTGATAATCCAATATATTTAAATTCATATCCCATCTCTTTTAATTTCTGCAAAAATATCGTCTTTTCATATGAAAAATCCTTTTTTAATCCATTTTCAAAGTCACACATATTCATGCAACCATTCATTAATATTTCCATTGCAACACTAGTCGCTGGATTAACCGTATATGCATTTTCAAAAAACATAGATTCTTTACTTATCTTTTTCAAATAACTAGTTTTTTCAATTTCATCATATCTTAATGCATCTACCCAGTTTATCACAATGTCTCTTTCTCTTCTGCTTTTAATTTTATTTCTTATTTTAACCAAAAGTTTATCCAAATCCTCAATGAATCTTTGATACTGACCAGCATATTTCCCACCTTGTGCCTTATACTTTTCACACCATTCTTTTCCATGTATTATATCCCTTATATTAAAATACATACATATTATTTTTCTACACAAATAATCTTTCTTTTGTGGATTCTTTTCAATAAAAAATGCTTCTTTTTCTTTTATAATATCGAATACACTACATGGTGTTCTATAATAATATGCATATGAAAATTTTAATTTTTTTAACTCAAACCACTTATAAATATTAATTATTTCTTGCTTTACATCTTTTATCTTTAACTGTTCTTCAATTTCTTCTGCGGCTGAATATGATGAAATAACAATAATATCACAGTCAATTGCTGAAATATCATTTACATTACTGTCCATATAGATAATATCACTTGACAATTCTTCAACTTTTCTTTTTCCAAAAATATACTTAATTTTATTTTTGTTATCATTTGTAAGTGACTTCAATAAATGAACAGTATGTATCCCAGCACCATAAATACAGACAGATTTGTCTTCACCGAAACTTTGAAATAATTCGTTTAAGTATTTCTCCGCCAACTTTGTTTTTCTATCTTCCTGCTTTTCATCAATAACTTTAATTTCATATTTTTCCATTAAATCTTCCAATTCTATATTTATATTCACCTTTTTTCTCCTCTATTTATTAGTTCATTTAATATATTTGCAACCCCTTTTCCATCAACAAGTTCTTTAACTCTAAACACATATTTTTTTCTATAAACATTATTATAGCACATATGCTGTAACTGTTTTATAACTTCATCAATAATATAAAGATCTTTTTTCCTTATATCACCACAATTTACTATCATCCCCATTTTATCAAATTTTTTTATACCTGGTAACTGATTATCTGCAAATGAATATGTAATTATTGGCAATCCACATGCACACAATTCATACATCGTAGAACCACAAGCACTAACAGCTATTTCACATTCAAGCATTATCTCTGCCATATTGGATACATTTTTGTTTATTATAACATTTTTGTGTTTATCACTAATTTCCAATAGCTTAGTTAAATTTACATTCATCCCACCACATATTACATGAAAATTTATTTCATTAAATATCTTGTATTTCTCTATATTGGTTTTTTCAAATATTTCCTCTAAAAGTTCTCCTGTCATATTAAATTTATCTGCTCCACCAGTACTAATAAAAATATTTTTCACATTTTTTCTAAACACAGGTTTTATATTTTGAAATTCCTTTCGCAAAGGTACATATCTAACTCCTAGTAACAATTTTGTATCTGGTAAGCATCTGCTTTTATAATCTATGTCTGAAGCATATACATTATAATTAATCAAAAAATCCACTGGATATTCTTTCAAAGCATAAATGTCATCAATATATATAGTTTTGCAAATTTTATGTAATATCTCTAAATACTTTTCCGTTACATAATATGTATCAACTATTATCCCTTCTAAATTATCCGTATTGTTAAGAATTGAAACTATCTTTCCTGTTTCCAATTCATTTTCAAGATTATTCCACTCTGAATCAAGACATTTGTTCGCAAAACCTCTACTATGAATCAATTCATCTGCATTGTGATCGGCTGTTATAAAGCATACGTCACAGCCTCTTTCTTTCATTTCATCTGCTATTGACATGCAACGCATCACATGTCCTGTTGCTATTTCCTTATTTGCATCTGCCCTTATATAAAACACTCTGACTCCTCTTTTCTAGTCATTTCATATATTCCCAACAACAATGTAAGAACTTCCCATACCATTTTATATACTTTCATATCCTTATTTTATTTCTACACAGATTTTATAACATTTTCTATAACATAATCCTGCTCTTCAATAGTCAATTTCGGATACAATGGTAGACTTATACAGTGTTCATAATAATCTTCTGCATTTGGACAATATACCTTATCGTAACCATTTTTCTGATAATACGGATGCTTATATACAGGTATATAATGAACATTCACACCAATACCTGCTGCTCTTAATTTATTAAATACATCCAATCTATTATTTACCTGTATAACATATAAATGATAACTGTTATTACATCCATTTACTTGTTTAGGTGTCACTATTTCAGAAATATTTTCAAACGCTTTATTATATCTTTCTACAAGTGTCCTTCTTTTAGTAACAAAACCATCCAGCTTGTCCATTTGTGATACACCCAAAGCACATTGTATATCTGTAATTCTGTAATTATATCCTAAGTCAATCTGTTCATAATACCATGGACCATCGTTCTTGCTAAGATATTTTTCTTCTCTTGTTATTCCATGTGTCCTAAATAATTTAAGTCTTTCGTAAAATTTTTCATCATTTGTAACTATCATTCCACCTTCACCCGTAGTTATATGCTTTACAGGATGAAAACTGAATGTTGTCATATCTGAAAGACTTCCAATTTTTTTGCCTTTATAATCAGCTCCAAGCGCATGAGCCGCATCTTCAATTACAATCAGATTATTTTCCTTTGCAATTTTATGTATCTCATCCATTTCGCAAGGTTGTCCAGTAAAATGGACTGCAATTATTGCCCTAGTTTTATCCGTTATTTTTTCTTTTATATCTGCCAGAGATATATTATAACTCTCCTTATCTATATCTGCAAAAACAGGTTTAGCACCACAATATAATGCACAATTAGCTGATGCAGCAAATGTTATAGGTGTTGTAATCACCTCATCCCCATCACCTATTCCAGCTGCAAAACAGGCTGCATGAAGTGCTGCTGTTCCATTTGCTATTGCAACAGCATACTTAACTCCAACATAATCAGCAACTTTTCTTTCAAATTCATCAATCTTTGGTCCTGTTGTTATAAAATCTGATTTTAAAACTTCTACAACAGCTTTTATATCATCGTCATCTATTGTTTGCTTTCCATATGGTATATACAAATTAATCACCTTCTCTTTTCAATTTATTATATCTTTGCATAAATTCATATATGTTATCATCCCAAGTAAAATCAATTTTATTTTTAAGTTTTGTATAATCAATTATCTTATGATAAGAACCTTCCCCTACCTGATTTTTAGGAACAATTTCAGCATTTTTTATTTTATTCCAATTATCAACAAATAGCTTCACAATTTCAGCATTTAATTTATTATAAGTTGTTGAAAATGTCTCTTTTTTAAGATTAAATTCTACTTCTTTTTGCAGTAAAATCATTCCTTCATCTAACCCGGCAGATACTTGGTGAATTGTAACTCCTTTAGGCGTATTATCTATAAAACTCCATAAATTAGGATTGGCACCTCTATTCCATGGCAACAGAGATATATGTAAATTTACAATTTTATTTTTCATATATTTTATTACATCTTCATCTATTAAATATTTATAATTATAACTTATTATAAAAAAAGGATTTAATTCTATTACCTTATTTATATCAATTCTATCAGAAAATAATACAATTTTTTCTCCAATTTTCCTTAATTTTCTATACAATTCAAGTGAATTTTCATTATTATATAAAAATAATATACACATTAATCGTCCCCCTCTCCAACTAAGTCAAAACTAAATGGGGTTCCTCTTTCTATATCTTCTAAAGCCTTCTTTCCTAATATATTATTATAATATTTAGGCTGCAAACCATATCCTGGTCTTATTACTCTTACATTATCTTTAGTTATTTCTTCGCCCTTTTTTATATCTTTTACAACAAAAATAGACTTTCTAAATATAATGCTATCCCGTTCTTCATCAGTAACACCATATCTAATATATCCTTTTGCCTTTTCAACATTTCTTATATCATCTACCATTTTCTTAAATTCATCTTTTTCCATTGAAAATGATGAATCTGGATTTTCTATATCTCTGCTTATACAAAAATGCTTTTCTATTATACTTGCACCCATTGCAACAGCAGTTACCGCACCTATTGAGCCCATTGAATGATCGGATAATCCCACTGGTACTCCAAATGTTTGTTTCATGTTAACCATTGTATTTAAATTCATATTTTCACTTATCGCAGGATATGCACTTGAACATTTTAATAAATAAATCTGATTATTCTCCTGTCTTTTAGCAGCATTAACAGCTTCTTCAATTTCTCCAAGTGTTCCCATCCCTGTAGACATAATTATTGGCTTTCCCTTGCTTGCGACATATTCTATCAATGGAATATCCACTAATTCAAAAGAAGCTATCTTATAAAACTCTATACCTATTTTTTCCAAAAAGTCTACTGATGTATTGTCAAATGGTGTAGACAAAAAATCTATACCTATTTTATCAGCCTCTTCTTTTAACTGAGCCTGCCATTCCCAAGGAGTATATGCTTTTTTATATAAATTATAAAGTGTGTCACCTCTCCATGTTCCATTGTCAATATGAAAATATTCATTATCACAATCAATCGTTAATGTATCTGCCGTGTATGTTTGAATTTTTATACAATCCGCTCCTGCATCTTTCGCTGCATGTATTATATTTTTTGCACGTTCAAAACTTCCAGCATGATTTGCTGACATTTCAGCTATAATATATGTCTTGCCATTCCTTATATTTTCATCTAAATTCAAGAATACTCCCCTCACAATCTTATTTTTTCTCTCCCTGATAATAAATCTTTACTTGATTTATTTCATCATTTATTCTATACCATTCTTTATGTTTTTTATATTCTTTTATAATATCATTATAATGAAACTTATCACCGTATTGTTGATATAAAACATTATAAATATTTGAAACTAATATAAAATCGCTTCTTGTATCTATTGTCCACCTTAGATTAGAATAATCATTATTATTGCAACAACTTCTTTTTACTATAAACTTATCAGGATTTTTATATAAATACGGAGTTACATGCTCAAGACATTCACTATCCTTCGCCTCTTTATATGCCCTAGCCAATGCACTATATTTAAAAATTTCGATTGCCATACCTATTGGCAAGCCCTCTTTATAATATAAATAATCTACTTTACCTTCACATTGAAATTCTTTTATTCCACTATCAATAATTTCTGAATCAATTAGTGCATTGTCACCAGTTAATCTTATAATTATATCCGACTTGTATTTATTTGCACAATCTACAAATCTCTGCAAAACATTTTCCTGACTTCCTCGAAAATATAATATTTTATTATTAACACAAAATTCTTCTATAACATCATCTGCTTGATTTTGCGATGTTGCAACTATTATACTATCTACCATTTCAGACATAGATACCCTATTAACTATATGTTTTAAAATCGGAACCCCACATATGCTCTTTAAAACTTTTCCAGGTAATCTAGTAGATTCCATCCTGGCTTGTATAATCGCTGTTATTTTTTTATTATCATTAAATATATTGTCCACAATCAATTTTATACACCTGCCCTGTTATGTTATTTGATTTGTCACTTGCTAAAAACAACACTAGATTTGCTATTTCTATAGGATCTGTCAATTTTCTTATTGCACATTCATCTAGTACTATTTTTTTTATTAATTCACTTGTATTAGCTTGTCCTTCTGTATTAATAAAACCTGGTGCAACAACATTACAACAAATGCCATACTTTCCCAATTCTTTAGCAATCGACTTAGTAAATCCTTCAATACCAGCTTTTGCTGTAGAATATGCCACACTCCCCTCTCTCCCTCTCATTCCGTTTATTGAACCTATATTAATAATTTTACCAGAACTATTAATTAAATATGGAAGTGCATTCTCTGTATAATTAAAAACCGGATATAGAACATTTTTTAAAGTATAATCGAACATACTATATGATAATTTAGAAATACTTCCATCTTTTGCACTTGCAGCATTATTTACTAAAATATCTATTTTATTAAATTTATTTATGCATTTTTCAATAACATTCTCTGTCTCATGATAACTGGAAGCATCTGCTTTTACTGCTAATACTTTATTTCCAAAATATTCCTGTATTTTTGTTGCCTTTATTTCACTTGTCAAATATGTAAAGCATACATTAGCACCATATTTAACAAACTGCTCTACTAAAACTTTTCCTAAACCAGATGCACCACCTGTTACAATAACAGTCTTTCCTTTTAACATAATTACTGCTCCTTAAATATATTTCAGATTGCCTTCTTTCCATTCGACCACAAACTTGGAAAAATAATACTCTTGTCTACATTATCAATTTTTTTCTTTATTTCATTTATAAAATCCTTCACATCAATTTTTTTATTATAAATATAAATATCTTCAACTAATTGCTGTTTTTTTTCAACTCCAAACACAAGATAATCTATATTTTTTTCATACTTCACAAAATTTATCAAAGCTTCAGCTTTTGACAATTCATATTTTTTTCTAACTTCTTCAAACATTTTTATATAAACTTTCGAATCAAGCAAATATTTAGGAATACTATCCATATCCATCATGAATAATCCCTGTAAAAAAGCACTTCTTGTAAATATAGTTATATCTGCCTGTTTAGCTTTTCTGAAAAAATCCGTCTTACTTCCCCTTTGATCCAAAATACTATATGGCAATTGTATATAATCAACAATTCCAGTTTTGATAGCAGCTATCCCCTCTTTTAAATCATATATAGATACACCTATATTATCAACATATTTTTCTCTCTTAAGTTTTTGTAACGCTAATAATATCTCATTATTATAAATATATTCAGGTGTGTGCAACAAATAGCCATTCAACTTTTCAAGATTTAACCTCAATAATGTATTTTTACATTCTTCTATTACAACATTTCTAATATCAGAGCCTTCTTCTATTACATTAGGTCGAAGCTTTGAAATAACTTTAACATCATTCTTTTTATCTTTTCTATTCTTAAAATACTCTCCTAAAACTATTTCTGCATCTCCATATGCCCTGGCTGTATCAATTGTATCAATCCCATTTTCCAAAGCATAATCCAACATTTCAAAAGATTCATGCCTTGTAGGCTGTCTCCCTATCTGATTATTCACCCCATAATTCATACCAAACTGAACCGTACCTAAACATAGCTTAGACATTTTACAATCTCCTTATTTCAAAAAACATCAACAATTTTTATCATATTTTTATTTAATAATTGCACTACAATCCCAATCAAATCATTTACTGAACATCCAATTATATCTGCAATTTCAATTAAATCATTTTTACCATCAGCATATGCAACAAAATTTGTTAATAATTTAACTCCACCATATGTCCCTTTCTGACTCACAGTAGGATATAATCCTCTTTTTCCCAACTGTGGCTCGCCAAGACAATTAATTTTATAATATTGATTATATTCCAGAGCCATAATACACTTTTTCATTAATTCAAAAGTTCCTTGTAACCCCTTTTCTGAAATCAATTTCAAATTGTCTGCTGATGTATGATATTCTGGATATTCTCCATATTTGGATCTACAAACTGAACACACTGGCAAATCAATTCCCGGTGCATTGTACTGTCTCTCATCAGAACCTCTCTGTAAAAATGAATACCTCTTATAAGCCGGATAATAATATTCCAATACATTTTGAATTACTCTGTCAGTAAGAGTATTTGCATACTTACTTTCTACATATGAATATGTTCTATCGTCACCTACACACGAAAGTACAAATCCAGCAATCGTATTTTTTTTCATTACATCAAGATTTTTGCTAAGATATGTTATAGAACCAATCGTTTCTGGGATAAACAATATCCTATATGTATATCTCCTATTTTCAATACTATTTATCCACTTAGCTAAATTTATCGTAACGCATGGTCCTGATACTTCATTATTTGCCATTGACGGATGGCATATATATGTCGACAATAAAATTTCTTTTTCTGTCTGCCCTGGAATTATAATTTCACCATATGTCAAACTTCCATCTTTTAATTCGCTATCAATAACACAATGATATTTACCATTTTTTAAGGATTTTTTCTGATTTTCACTCATACAAAATCCTCTACGTTCTTTATAGTATGATGTAACATATGGTATCACATCCGGTTGATCAGGTTGCGTATAAACAATCTCTAATAATTCATCTAATGAAAGATATTCATCCATTGGTGTCGAATAACCCAAAACATGTAAATTGTTCTTCTTAAAATCAACAATTTTTTCACCATTAGAGTCTTTTATGTAAGCATCTTTTATATTCCACTCTTTGGGAACTTCCCAATCAAAAACCTTTGTACCTGATGGTACTTCAAAAATATTCATTTCTGAAAATTCTTCTTTAAGAATTTTCAGAGTTTCCCTAACTCCATTTCCTGTAATGCTTCTGCATATAGGGAAAAGTTTTTTTGCTAATTCATACATTTTCCACTCTCCCAAATTTTGTCTCTATCTATAGAAAAATCATATATATTTCTACATCTATTATTAACTATATCATCATAAATAAATTTGTAAGAATCACCTAAAAATACTTTTTTTATTTCAACAAAATTATTCCATATATATTTCTTTGCTACTTTTTTACTTTCTAATATTTTACCTATTCTATTGAACTTTTCAACACTATTATACTCTAAATATCTTGCAGGGTATTGATAAGTCACTATTCTTTTTTTCCCATCAAAATCAATATATTCTCCAGTAAACTCTTTATAAAATCTATAAGGTACATTAGCCATATTTTCAATATAATGAACAAATGTCATACTTCTTTGATAATCAGTCCCAAGCATCACCTGTATAACATTATTATTTTTCATAAATTCAAAAGGTGAGTCATTTCCAAATGAATTTAAATTATTCATTTCGCATAACTCATTTTGCATTTTTCCAGCAACCGCAAACGAATGCATTGGATGCTTTGTTCTTCTAAAATCACTTCTTTTTAAAGCACAATTTCCCAATGCCCCTGTTGTGGATGGCGAGTTTTTATAATCAAATATTCCTTTGTTACTAAAATCAAAATTAAAAGTTGGAATTATTAAAGTTCCCTGTTCCGTAATTCTGTTTAAAAATGAATCTAGTAACTTATCCATATCGAATTCTTCACCATTTTTTTTTGCAATAAAAGAAATGCACATAATATCAGATGATAAATAAACAATATCATTCTGATTAATTTCAATCAAGTTAGGTATTTTTTTATATGATATATAATCACTTTTCATTCTTCTTCCTTTCTATAAATTCACATATTGCTTTCGGTGTTTCAAAATTTTCAGGCATTAAATCTATAGCTCCTACTGTAAAAGAATATTTTTCTTCTATTGTTGGCAATAAATTACCTAACAATAAAAAAGAATCTATAAAACCACTATCAAATAACATAGTGTTTGCATCATATTCTCCATTTGAATTTATTTTTTTTAAAATCTGAATAATTTCATCAACTTGTATTTTCATATATTAACTCCTTCATCATAATATAATTGTGTCAATTGCAAACGATCAATTTTACCATTTCTATTTAAAGGGATATGTTTTATCTTTCTTACTTCAGTTGGTATCATATATGCAGGTAAATATTTTTCAACATATTTTTTTAAATCACCATATGCTATTTTTCCTTCGTAATACACAACTAAAACATCTTGCTCCTGAATATAAATACATGCAGCTAAATCGACCTCTTTACATGAATTGAAAGCTGTTTCTATTTCTCCCAATTCAATTCTATAACCCATATGTTTTATTTGGTTGTCTTTTCTTCCTAAATACCAATATAATCCATCTTTCTTTTTAACTAAATCACCCGTTTTATATACAATCTCTGGATAATGTTTATTCAAAGGATTTTGAACAAAATATTTTTGAGTATTCTCTAAATCATTATAATAACCTGCGCCAACATAATTTCCCCTAAAATATAATTCTCCTTCTTGACCATCATCTACACACATACCATCTTCATTTATAACAAATGCATTCATGTTATCTGCTACAATTCCTATTGGTAAATTTTCTTTTTCGGTATAATCTCTGTCAACTATATAATACAAAGCTATATCTGTTATTTCTGTGGGACCAAATAGATTTGCAAATAATGCATCAGGTAAATTTTTTCTCCATATATTTAATTGTTTTACAGGCATAACCTCTCCAGCAAATAATATTTTATTTAAATATTTCGGTTTTTTTAAATCAAATGTATTCCAATTTGCGACTATTGATAATGCTGACGGAACCCAATAAATCACATTTATTTTTTTCTCATTTAAGTACTCAATAAGTTTTATAGGAAATGAAAAATACATATGCGGAATAATATTAAGTCTCGCTCCAGAAAAAATAGTAGCATATATATCTAACACCGACATACTAAAATAAAATGGCGTTTGACTTCCAAATATGCTATTATTATCTATTTCGAATTTTTCTATCACCCATTTTGCATATGAAATAACAGACTTATGTAATATAACACTCCCTTTAGGATTACCTGTAGAGCCAGAAGTAAACAAAATATACGCTGGATCAACCTCTATAATTTCATCAACAACATTGTCTAATTTCTTTAGTTCCTCAGGTAATATGTCTAAATTAAATTTCTCATATTTCACACTATCACAATTATCATAAAAATCAATATCACTATCAGTTATAATAAGCATTGGATTTATTCGTTTACATATATTTTTTTTCCTTTCTACAGACATATATTTATCTAAACATACATAACAATTTCCACTGTACAAAACCCCAAGAAATGCTATAAGACAAAAAACTTTTTTTTCCATATGAACTACTATAGGATGATTTCTTTTTTTGTATTTATTGCTTATTATATAACCCATAATTTTAGCTTTTCTTTTTAATTCAAAATAAGTAATGTTATTATTCTGATCTTCAAAAGCTATATTATTGCCAAACTTATCAACAATTTCTTCAAAATAATCTAATATATTCTTTTTCAAAATATTACCTCTTAATCTAAATTTTTATTTAACAATCCTTTCAATTCATCAATTCCAAGCCATTCACTATTTTTTCCTGAACTATATTCAAATCCTTCCTCAACCTTTTTCCCAGCAGGTAATACTTTTTTTTCATCCCACCATGTATAATGAGGATAAATAATAAAATGCTTTTCATACTCATATGTAGTTGCAGAATCTTCCCTTGTCACCATTATTTCATGAAGTTTTTCACCTTCACGAATACCAACCTCAGGCATTTTACATCCTGGTAAAATTGCCTGTGCTAAATCAGTTATTTTAAATGAAGGAATCTTTGAAATAAATGTCTCACCGCCTTTCGCATCATGTAAGGCTTTAATTACCAATTCAACTCCCTGTTCCAAACTTATCCAAAATCTTGTCATTCTATAATCCGTTATAGGAAGCTCCTTTCCTCCGTTTTCCACAATTTGTTTAAAAAATGGTATTACAGACCCCCTACTTCCTGCTACATTTCCATACCTGACTACTGAAAAAGACAAATCTCTGTCTCCTACATATGAATTTGCAGCTATAAACAACTTATCAGATACTAATTTAGTTCCACCATATAAATTAATAGGGTTAACAGCTTTATCCGTTGAAAGTGCCACAACTTTTTTTACACTTGGTGAGTCAAGAACTGCATCAACAATATTCATAGCACCATTTACATTTGTCTTCACTGCTTCAATAGGATTATATTCACATGCAGGTACTTGTTTTAATGCTGCTGCATGAATAACATATTCAACACCATTTAACGCTCTTTTTAATCTATCTTTATCCCTGACATCACCTATAAAAAATCTGAATATATCTTTGTATTCTTTGTATTTATTTGCCATATTAAACTGCTTAAATTCATCTCTTGAATATATTATTATTTTTTTCGGATTATAATTTTTTAATACAAAATCAACAAAATGATTTCCAAATGATCCTGTTCCACCAGTAATTAAAATTGTTTTATTATTTAACATCTTTCTTTATTATTTCCTTCCTAACTCTTCTTTTATATTTTCATAAATTGTAATTTTATTTTCTGCTATCACAGCCACTATTTTGTCAACCCCCATCATATTATTCAATTCATTTAAATCTTCATCCATCCATTCTGTAAAACATTCACTAAATTTAGTCTTAGTGACATGTTTCATTTGACAATAATATGCTAAATAAGCATTTGTTTTATCATTACATATTTTCTTATCACTATTATTTAAATAGTACTCTATTTTTTCAAAGTACTCCTCTTTTGTAGCTGGTTGATAAACAAAATCCATCTTTGCATAATATACATTTGTATGCACTAATACATTTTTATCTAATATTGCTGACTCTATTCCAATGGTTGATGTATATGGCAAAACCAGTTTACAATTTTTTATATATTGATATGTATTAACCTTTTCTTCTGCATTAACCCACCAAATACGGCTTATATATTCATTAATAATCTTTAACTCTTTTTTATAATCTTTATAATTAAATTCATTATCAAGTGCCTGTGCCGGATGAACTCTCACCATAACACTCGCAGTTGTATTTTCCATTAGAAACTTTAGTGTTTCTCTAAGCCATTCAGTCTCATCTTTAAACAAAAAATCTACTCCCAATGCTGCTGAATCCCAAAATATATTTAGCGGAATAATTACATCATACGGACTAATTTCTTCTTCTGATAATACAGGCTGATAATTGTATCCTTCATCTTCTATAGAACTATTTAGTCTAGTATTAAAATTTTGCTTTGATAACTCAACTACTCTTTGTTTTTCTTCATCGTTAAAACATTGACTTTTTATTAATTTAGTAATGTCTGGTGAATTCCCCGACACTCCGTCTGTCTCATATAAAGTAATTCCCCCCATTGCTCTATCAGCATCATATGTAGATACACGTATTCCATTTTTGCGTCCGATATATGTATAAACGCATCTATGCCTATGAAATCCTGTAAAAACATTAATGGTATCATATTGATTTTTTCCAAAAAAAGATTTAATTCTTTTCATTGTTTTATGTAGCAAATTCTTAGCAACACTAACCCTGTCTGAATCATTTTTCAAAAAAACTTCATCTTTTTGGGAATCAAACCATTTTACTACCAATGGCGCATATTTTTCCGTCATTTTAATATCTTCTTCGTCTAGTTCAACTGTACCATACTCATCAACATATTCAACATCAATATCTGGACATTTTTCCAGCAAATGCTTAATCACATAATCTATATAAATTCTAGCAACATCTTCAATACCATCAAAATATATATAACTGTCAAAACTTCTCATAGTGTCTATTATCAAAGTAGAACTATATCCATTGTATCTCAATAAAATACTTTGAGCCATTGAATACCATGTAACATTTTGTAACATTTCCCCTAAGCAGACAATTCCTATCTTCTTCTGTCCTTGTTTTAATGCTTTATCATCAAATGCATTTTCAGGAATTCTATCAATAAATTCTAAGAATTTTCTTGCATTATCTTCATATTTTTTTATCCTAAAATACTTAAAAAACTTACTATAAATATCATAAAAATCTTTGTTTTCTCTTAGTCCATATCCTTTTAACTGCTTGCTTATTGCAACAAAATGTTTACTTAAAATTAAAATAATAAATGAATCTTTTTTCATTTCTGATACTATTTTCGGTGATTTAATTGATACACCATATATTTTTTTCCCATGTAAGCTTTTATTGTTATCTAGGAAACATTCTATTTTATAATTATTCAAAAATCTTTTCATTAAGATGTCTGCAGCAGTTCCACCACCAAAACACACAATCTTTTTATCAGAATTTTCTTTTAACAAATTATCAATTGTTTTAAAATCAATGTGCTGTTCTACATTATAAATCACTTTATCCATAATCCACCTCAATTTTTTAACTTATATTATAAAATTGCAATTGTCTTTATTCATAAATTTTTCCATAATCTCACTTGTTTTTTTCGATAACTCTATATTTAACATGAAATTTTTATCTTTTGTCCTTATCTCCCGCATAAACTCTGCAATCTCATATCTTTCACCAGTACCGTCAATCTTATAAAAATATCTCTTATTATCATTAAAATTCTCATATCTAACTTCAAAATATTCAGTTTTCCACCAAGGTGATGGTACATATATATACCCCCTAGTACCAGATATTATCAAATTCCCTTCTGATTTAACTCCATAACCAACCCTTAAATTTGCAATACCATTTTTATATAATAGACTTATCTGAGTAAAAACATCTATTTCTTTTTCATTGTCAATTTCTGTTACAAAGCTACAATTTTTATAATCCAAACCAAATATTTTAAATACGGGTAATAATACAAACGGTCCCCAATCTGTAAGACTTCCACCCACATTTTCTTTATTGTAAAACCATTCATTTGACGGCTTCATTGATGTACATGTTGCGTCAATTGCTTTTATGTCCCCTATTATACCGCCCTTTAAAAGTGCAATCAATCTTGTAAAGGCTTTCACATAAGCCGTTTTTAAAGCTTCAAACAAAACAAGTCCTTTTTGTTCCGCATAATCGTACAATTTTTCTGTCTGTTCTTTTTTTAGTGATATAGGAGATTCGCATATTACATGACATCCATTTTTCAATGCTTTTTTTGCATATATTGCTCTTGCAACAGGTCCTGTCAATATATAAATAGCATCTGACTTTTGCATTATTTCATGTATATTCTTTTCTTTCAAGATTCTTATCTCATCACAGTCACTTGATAATATTGGCTCACATATACCTACTATATTAACTCCACTTACAAATTTGGACTCTGATGTAAATCTTTCTACCATCGCTCCTCGACCTATTATCCCAAAAGTTACTGCACCATTTATTACTCTCAATGATGTACTAGAAATTCCTTTTGTCCTTTCCAAATACACTACTTCACAATACTCTTTTAGATAATCAAAAGTTCCTTTCCAATCTGATCCTATAGCAAAAACATCTATATTATACTTTTGAATATCGTCAATTTTTTGTCCTTCATATTCTTCCACAATTATTTCATCTGCATATCCTGTATCTTTTATATTCTTAATCCTATCCATTAAAGATTGTTGTACATTCAATTTTCCTCTGTTTGTATCGAAATTTTCCGTAGTAACGCCAACAATAAGATAATCACCTAATGCTTTAGCATGTTTTAACAAATTCAGATGTCCCTGATGAAATAAATCAAATGTTCCATATGTGATAACTCTTTTCATCTTAAACTCCTTTCTGAATTTATCTCAACAATTTTTTATCTTTCAAATATAAAATAATAATCTAAAGTTTCTTTTCTATTTTGTAACTCTACATTAAACAAGCTACCTCTTTCCTTAACTCTAAAACCTTTTTTTACAAAAAATTGATCAAACAACTTTTTATACTCATCAATACTTCTATAAATTGCGGTATAATTCTGTGTTAAACTATTTGAATAAAAATCTTTTAAAGTAAGTCTTTTTTCTATAGCCATACTTTCCTTAAAATAAAGCTGACAATGTTTATTACAAACATCGAAAATTTTTTCCAATCCTTCTTTTAAATCACTATCATTTATATACATCATTACACCATTTATAAAAATCATATCAAATTTTTTATCTATATTATTATTCTCAATAACTTTATAAAAATTTTGAAAACTTCCATGTATTAACTTCACATTTTCTTCATACTTACTTAGATTCTCTTGTGCAATTTTTAATAACTTTGAACTATAATCTATTCCTATATAATTTAAACCCTTATTCACTATATATTCTCCCCATCTTCCTATTCCACAACCAATATCAAGAACTTTTTTTCCTTCACTCCATGATAGACTTTTTCCTATCTTCTCCTTTTCTTCTTTGTCTCTTTTTACTGCTATTTCTGGAGAATCATCCTGAAATAAGACATAATTATATTTAGTATTTAATAGTTTATTATCACCACGATGTTCAAAAAAATCCAATGTTTTTCCATAATCTATATCTATCTTATCATTATATACTCTATCCTTCATTAATATCCTCCTATATTCTTCCCATTCTTATTCTCCAAAATTTTGGAAACTCTGTACTAAAGTTTCTTTTCACATATAATACAAAATCATCTTCCTCACTTAATTCACTTTCACACCAATGATTATTTTTCAATATATATAATTCCTCTTTTTTTGTTGCTGTTACTATATACAATTCTGTTTTTGACAAAAAACATTGTATTCCTTCTGTATAATTCCAAAATTTATTTTTATCTGCAATTTCTCTCATTTTTTTGTTTTGAATATTATAATATTGATATTGAATTACTTCTCTTTCAGGCACTTCTAATTTGTTGTAACATAATAAATGTTTCATAATAACATTAAAATCTATCATAGATACAATTCTATCATATATTATATGTGGAATATTTTTTCCTGAAATAAAAAATGCAACATGACTTGCTAAATCAGGATTATTATAAAACATAAAAAATGGATAATTAACATTCTCTGAACAAAAAACAGGTTGTGAATGATCTCCCAAAAATGTATTTACTGTGTTTACTCCTAAAAAGTCTTTATAATAATTAAATTGTAAATTAACATAGTTCTTACAATCCTCAAATTGATCTACTATAAAATCTGACATATCATCAATTCCAACATCAGAAAAATGGTGTATATGTGGTTTATTTCTAAGATATCCACATACCAAAGGATAATGTAATTCCCATGGATAATATAAAAAAGCAAATATTGGTCTCTCACTTTCTGCCATATCGCAAGAAACATTCCACAATTTCTCACTCATGTGTAAATTTTCTTTTCTTTCCACCTGACTATCATCCTCCATTATATAATAATCTTTTGCGACATAAAAAATTATCCTTTTCCCCATTTCTTTCATATGTTTCAATAATTCAAATTCTTCAAATTTAAACATAAACTTACTATTGCTATATACATCTTCCTCAAACGATAGCTTTTGTTTTACAATCCCCATCATGCTTTCATATGTTGTTGGTCCTGTAGAATAAGCTCTATTAAATATTAGTGCATCTTTTCTGTATGCACTAAACATTTTAAAATTCATATTATCTTTTTCTTCTTCAAAAACATCTATTGCCCTCAGTGAGTCTATCAAATGCACACATATGTTATCTTTTTTTTGTGAATTAATTAACTTTATTTTATTGCAAAGTTCTTTTATCTTTTTTAACATTTCAAATGTTTTTTCATAATTTTCATATCTGTTATCTATATAAATATTAGCGTATTTTTCCGCATAGTAAAAATCCCTAATACTTAAATATGCCGAAATCAATTTTTTTAAAGCATTAGCTTTATTTTTATTTTCTGCATCAAAATACTTGATACGTAAATCATATAACTCCGAATATGTATTATGTTCACTAAAAAAATTGTAATCTATTTTTATTCCTCTATTTTCTAACTCTTCATAAATGTTTATGTATTCACACTCTGGATAAACTTGTTTAATATTTTGAGCAATTGCCTTTGCACTTGCTCTTGAGCCAATAATGATAACCTCTATTCCAGATTGTTTTAAATCTTCCGGTGAAATCACAGGATAACCCATAAATTTTGTTCCTTGAATATCTGGGCTAGAATCAATTAAGCATGATAAACCATTCAAATTTAAAATATATTTTTTTATTATAACTGCTGCATGACTATTTACTTTATTCTTTTTTCCAACTCCCCAAATTGCTGTCTTTTTTCCTGTACACTTTTCAGTAAAAATATCAACTAAAGTCGCATGAATTTTTGTGCTATCAATTACTCCTGAATATTTATAGTCATACTTCTCTAAAATTTCGTCTAATACTTTATCATAGTATCCCATATTTTATGCCTTTCCTTTAATTCAGTTAGTGCTTTTTTCTATCTCTAACAATGCCATAACAAACTTCTCCATATACTTCTTTTCTGCCGTAGTTACTCTCAAGCATTTTCCAAATCTGCCTATTCCATCATAACTTTTTATCAAGATTCCATATTTCTTTCTCATTATATCTACGATTTCATCTGCATCTGTTTTGGGTCTGATAAAAATAAAATTACCGTTTTCACCTTTATATTGATAAGAGTTCTTCTCTAATTCACTTATCAAATACGCTCTGCCAAATTTATGCTTTTCGATAAGTTCATCAATAATCTCTGGCTTTTCAATAATCCTTTGTGCAAATAACATTGCTACTGCATTTACATTATGTGGTGTGCACAATTTCTGCACCAGCTTTATTCCATCTTTCTTTCCAACGACATATCCAAGTCTAAGTCCTGCCAGAGAAAACAACTTTGAAAATGTTCTCGTAACAAAAATATTTTCTTCATTTAAAGCATATTTCAAAAAAGTATTTGGATAAAAATAGTGATATGCCTCATCTATTAATATTGTTATTTCATTTTCTTTTGCTTTCTTTATTATTTTCTTAATGTCTTTTTCCGAATAAGCATTTCCCATAGGATTGTTTGGATTAACCAATATCAATAATTGTATATCCGGAGTCATTGCAGACAATATATTTTCAATCGGCATTTCTAACTCATCTGTATAAGATACAGTTACAAATTCACGACCATACATTTTAGAATACACTTCAAACATAGCATATGTAGGCACCACCCCTAATATCTTTCCACCAACAGAAGTAAAAATTTCTATAATATATCTTATTCCCTCTGATGATCCATTTACAAGACAAATATTTTCCAAATCCACTTTCAAATAATCTGCCAGACTTTGTGAAAACTCTAATGTTTCCGGATATTCAGATATAAGCCTCGGCGTAATCTCTTTTAAAGTTTGTTCTATAAAATTTTCATCTAATCCACCTGGGTTTTCATTTAAATCCAATCTCACATACTGCTTTCTACTATTTTGATCATAAATTCGTTTTAAATTCTTTATATTTTCATCTGTATAATACACCTCTGCACCTCCCCTGTATTAATTTTTCTTTGCATAACTTATCATTTCTATACTCGCCAAGCAAGTTTCCAAATTATCATACTCAAAAACTTTCTCTCTAATCTTTTTTCTAAAATCAGAATATTCGTCTCGATTTTCATTGTCCAAATTTACACATCTTAATATGCTTTTTTTTAATTCATGATAATCGTTTACCTTCTCCCCTGGTGTAAACTCATCATAATCAAAATACATTTCCCTCGAATCACTCAAATATTCTTCTAAATCATAGGCGAAGAATATTATTGGTCTGTCAAGCAACAGATAATCAAAATATATTGACGAATAATCTGTAATAAGCACATCTGCCATTTTCAAAAAAACATATGGATCTGCATCCTTATTTATTACCATAATATTTTCACTTTGAATATTTCTAAATTCTTCATTAAGCTTTGACTTTGGATGAAGTTTTATGCAAAACAAAGTATTGTTTTCTTCTAAAAATATTTGAAAATCATCTCTATCAAAATTTTCAAAAAAAAGAATTTCACTTTCTCTAAATGTTGGCATATAAAAAATCATTTTTTTATTTCCACCATTTATTTTTTTTTTCAAAAAACTGATAATCTTTTTTCTGTCTCTATTCTCTTCATCTAAATATATATTCTTTATATCATCGGATATAAGAACCTGATTTCTTGGATATCCTGCAATCAAAATATTTTCTGTCTTAAACGCCGAAGAAAAAATATATCTTAAATTTTCGGATGTAGTGAGTACATAGTGACTCGGTTTTTCATCTGAGATATTTCTTGGGAAATTCTTTATTTTTCCCAAAAAATTTTTCGGATGTCTGAATTTATCAAAAACATTATCATGCTGAATTTTCTTTAAAGGTATCCCATGCCATAGGTTTATCTTAAGTGCACCACCACTCTGCCAAAAATTTATATCCTTTGAATAATTATCATACAAATAAAGCTTTCCGCGTAAAGCAAACCAAATTCCTTTCAAACTGTGATACATATATGCTTCATAACCTTCAGCATTCAACATTTTAACTACATCTTCGTTATGTGATATCCAAATAGGTCTGATTCCCAATTCATCTCTATGCTGGCTTACATAAAGATATAAATATCTGGGATTATCTGCAAATCTTCTTCCAAAAGTGCTGCCAAAAAGCCAAATTTTTTTATCTCGTGGTACTAAAAAAGATAACCAATAGACCGGCAACAGTAATAACTGCCCCCAATAATGTAGTCTATCAGTTATCTTGATAATCATTACTATTTCCTCCATGAAATGTTCATTTGTCTGTTCACAGCTTCCCTGCTGCTTTACTTGATATATATATCGACATTTTTTTTATTTTGTTTAATCCCATATTCAAACTAAATGTTTTCCATTTTTTTCTAGATACACTTTTCCTATTTAACTTTATAATATTCTTATTCTCTCTCCTACATCTTTTTTTATTTATGCCGATATAGATAATGGTATATATACACATATATAACCAAATTATTGTGTTATACTCGACATGGAGGTTGAAATGCTTAACAATTTAAATATTAAATGTAAACTCTGCGGATGTACTGAAGTCGAACTACAAGATTATAAAATACGAAATATTACTGATGATTCATGTAAAATGTATAAATGCAAAAACTGCGAAACACATTTTATGTATCCACTTCCCTCTCAAGATTTATCAGAATATTACGACGGCACTTTTAGAGAAGAGGTGCATACTGCAGATTATTACGACTACACCGAACTCGATAAAGTATTTAATAATTTTTTAGGCGAGGCAAAACTCAGAACCGAACGAGTCAAAAATGACTTATCAGCCAATGACAAAATTCTTGAAATAGGTTCTTCTGTTGGATATTTTACTGCTGCTATATCTGCTTATGTAAAAGATGTGTATGCTACCGAATGGGATAGTAAAGCCAGGGCATATATTAAAGACAGACTTACCAAATATAATATTCATGTAGCCAAAAATCCTGAAGACTTTGAAACCAAATTTGATAAAATTTTTATGTTTCATGTATTAGAGCATATTGAAAAACCAATTGATTTTCTCAAGAATTTAAAACAATTATTAAATGAAAACGGAAAGATTTATATAGAGGTTCCTAATGTTGACGATGTAATGTTAAAAACTTTTCGATGCCGTCCATTTATAGAACATTATTATAAAAAAGCACATCTTTTTAATTATAATGAAAAAGGGCTTAAATACATTTTTGATAATTGCAAATTTTCAAATTACGAGATTAGCCAGATACAGCGGTACAATCTTTCTAATAACTTATACTGGTTATCTGACGGCAGACCAAGCGGTCGCCTAAGTTCTGTATATAAAGCTTTGATAACAGATGATTTAAATAAAGAATATATAGATTCTTTAATAAAAAATAAGCAAGCTGATACTTTATTCGCTGTTGTAGAAAAATAATTTACTATATTAAAAACGGTAGGCTATACAAAAAATTTTATATAGCTTACCGTTTTTATATTATTACATTTATTATCTCATCGTCACTTGACAATACACTCAAAAATTTATCTATAATCCCTTTCCTCTATATTTTACTATAATTTTCACTTTTAAATTTCCTTATATCCAATCCAATTCACTCCACCTTTTTATTACCACTTACGCAATATTGTCTTTCTATCCATAGGGTCAAGTTTACTTATTTTAGGATCATCATAATATGAATCATTGCGTATATGTGTTGTTGAAATCTCTTCAAATATTGCACCATTTCTTGATGTAAATGCATGTTTCTGTCCTCGAAGAACCGTCTGAACATCACCAGCCTTAAGCTCCTTTTCTTCTCCATCGAGCACAATTTCAAGGTCTCCATATAAAAGCTGGAATGTTTCCTCTTTTATCTTATGCATATGCATAGGATGTTTCTGCCCCGGAAGCACTATAAGTATTTTTTTACAATATTCTCTGTTTATAACACTTACTATGATAGCACCTGTCTGTCTGAAATTCTTCATCCCATAATGATGTGACAGTTCTATCTCTATGTCATCTCCAAGTACAATTCCAGCCTCATACAACATACCTTTAGCATCATGTATAACACTTCTTGCAAGCTTTGTCGATGTAATATGTCTTGTCTCAAAAAGTGCCTCATTAGCTGCATAATTTCTGGATACTTCTATACCATCGTTAAACTCTCCACTATTCATCTGTTTTTCCTGACATGGCATGGCAAAAAATACATCATCAATGCCTATTGTATCTCCTGCTTTTACATCATGTTTAAGATATACTCCACGCATAAGAGAATTAAGAGAATCAATCTCTGCCTGGCTTACATATTTGTCATTTTCTTTCTTTGTGGCACATATAGTTCTTGCTTTTATTACTGCTTCAACCCATTTATCTGCCTGAGCAGGTGTCATTGAATACGCATTTATTGAATATTTTTCTGTCGGCAGTGCAACATGTCTTTCAAGTATCTTTGCCCCCTTTGCAACAGCAAGCATTGCAACCGTATTATCATCAGGATCTTCATGACCGGAATATCCTATTGTAACATCTCTATATCTTTTATTCATGCGGTCAATAAAATCAAGTTGCAGATGGTCGGCAGGTGCCGGATATTCAGCAATACAATGCAAAAATGCAAAATCACATTTTCTGTGTGAAAAGAAATTATAAAGCTTATCTATGTCTGATAATGTTTTTCCACCTGTAGATATAATAAGCGGTTTACCCGTTGCTGCTGCCTTTTCGAGTAGTGGCCAGTCAAGTGAACTGCAGCTTGCAATCTTTATGATATCTATTCCCTGTTCCATACACCAATCTACACTACCCTCATCAAATGGTGTACTAATGGCTATCATTCCCTCTTCCTTGATAGCATCAACAAGTTCAGTAAATTGATCATATGTAAGTCTTGTGCTCATAAATCTTGGCACATGTGGTACATCGGTTCTGTTTACATAATCAGGATGTATAAAATTATCAAGATTTCTATATTGTAGTTTTACTGCTGCATTTATATTGTACTTTCTTGCAATCTTTCCCATTTCATGGATGATGTCTTTTCCATGTTCCACATCTCCCTGATGACTGTTTGCCATCTCAAAAATAAATAAATCATTAAATAATCTGCTCATTTTATTATCCTCCACTTCTCTCATATACTCTCCAATGCCTCCTGTAAGATTGGCATTGCGTAATCTACCGTCTCTATTGCTGCATTAAATGCTTCCTTTGATAACTCACATGAAAACTTTGCATTTTCTGCTCTATCATCACCGAGCATATTTATTTTTAATGCACTTTTAATTTTTGTTTCCATATAATCATTTATTATTTCATATACCAGTTGTTCTTCAATAAATTTCATGTTTTTCTTGACAATCTCCGCTTTTTCTCCAAGCTTTATGTCTGCCTGCTGAGTTTCTTGTCCGTCAAGTAATAAAAGCATATCATCCGCAGCTTTAATACCCTCCTCTGAACAACTATATATATCACTCAGCTCCTTTTTCATATTGTACAGGTCCTCTCTTAATTTTTCATACATATCTTCCGAAAATGTGGGCTGCATCTGATTTAATACTTCCTGAAAGTCAAATTTCTTCTTGCAATACAGTTCTATAGCTTCTGAAAGCTTCATTATTCTCGTTCCCTGTATCTTAGCACCACCTTCCGTTGCATCAATAACATCTATATCATCCCTGACTTTTGCAATTTCTGCTTCAAACCAATGAATCATATCTACCCAATCGCCTCTCGCCTTTACTTTATCCCCATAAATTCCTTCTATCTCATAAATTCCGTTTATATTATCATAACTATGATTTGCTACACTTCCTGCGTGTGAATACTCTCCAGCATATGCAAGATCCTGCCCTATCAAAATTATTCTCTTAGCACTTATGAGCTCAGCCATCGTAAATGCATCTGTTGCTACTGACATTCCAAGCATACACGATGTGTATTTTAATCCATATTTGGCATACAGCCTGCACATAAAATTAGATGTGTTGTTCCATATCTTATGCCCTTTGTTTTCTTCCAATATACTATTTTTAGAACATATATCTGCTATCATAGGATGATCATGACATCTTTCATCCTTTAGATGTATAGCACTTTTCTTTACATCTTTTGTTATTATAACATCATAAGGAACATCATGTGCTATCAGTGTTTTAACAGCTGTATCCGTAGCAACAATAAAAGCTTTTTTCTCTGCTTTTTTTAAATCATCTACATTTTTATCAAGTGATGGTCCTGCTGATACTATAATAACAGGAACCTCATCAGGTATCTTTCCTATAAATTCCGTCAAATAATTACTTCCTTTAATAAAATGCAGATTTTTGAAAGTATTATATACTGTTTTCTCATAGACATTATAAAAATCTATTCCAAGTGATAACTGCACACCATAGCAATTCTTAATAATCTCCATGAAATTCTGAGCTTTATCACCATAAATCCTATCCATTTCCGGATATGTACAGACAAATTGATTAGGAAGCATAACTTCTGTAATCGTATTTAAAAAAGAAAAATAAATATCTTCATAATTTATGGTATCAACAAAAAAATGTACCCTTGCATCTGATATTATATCACGCATATCAAAATTTTTAAGACAATAGACAAATAACGATAAATCCGGTTCCACAAGAAAAAAGACAGCATCCTTTTTCAATTTGTCAAGTATTGCTCTTGCAAAAACACCATTTGCGATGCCGAACATCACTACTGATGTATTTATGTTGTTAAATTTATATTTATCAGCCCACCTTTCCGCTTCTTTTTTAGGACTATAGAGGCTATTCAATCTATGCCTTTCATTTCCTACTGCAATTTCTATTGTTTTATCTCCATCTCTTGTTGTGAGAATATTAAACCTATCATACTTCAAATCTCCTTTTTGCATAATATCAATAAGTTTTTCATAAAAATATTTACGGTATTTTCTTAATTTTTCAAGATTTTTTTCTAAATATTCCATTATTAAAGTCCCCTTTTGATACTTTCACTTGCCCTAATGAAATCTTCTTCAGTATCTATATCATAGTTCTCATTCATCTGATAACCAGCTATAACATCTCCCGTCATAGAATCTTTCTCCGTAACGACAGTGGTTCTAAATACATCTATACAGGCATTTTGATAATATACTTTTGGCAACTGTTGTCTCGGCATATTGTAACACTCAGGAATGTCTTTCATAATTGGTTCTAATAATCCATCCTGATCCATAAACCACATCTTATACGGTATTTCTTTTGCCGGTGCCACACATCTGACTGAATCAACATCCGGATGTTCTATTAGATATTTTATCATATTTTCAATATCCTGTATATCTCTTATAGGATAAGTTGGTCTAAGCTGAACTACTATATCCGGCACATAATTTTCTTCTTCTTTAAGGTATGACAATGCATGTTTAAATACATCTATATCAAGTGCAGTATCCGTAGCATATTCATCTGGACGCAAAAACGGAACTTCCGCTCCATATTCTTTTGATATATTTGCATATACTTCACTATCCGTACTTACTATAACTCTGTTTATACTAGGACTTTTTAATGCGTGTTCTATCGAATAGGCTATCATAGGTTTTCCGGCAATCAGTCTTATATTTTTGTCTTTAACACTCTTAGAACCGCTTCTTGCTGGTATTACCGCCAAAACTTCATATTTTTTTCTAAATATATCTTTTATACTTTTTTCTTCCATTCCATTTATCCTCGCACCATGTGATGCATTTATCATGTTTATATTTTTCTCATTTGAAACCCTTTTTTCTATCCATTTTCTATATAAATCCAAGTTCTTGTTTGTATAAATAACCTCTCCCCCAACAGCCTCAACTTTCTTCAGCCTGTTTTTATCAACAATTTTCTTTCCGACACCTAATGCGTGGGAACTTTCGCCTGCGTACCCCAAATCAAGACCTACACATATAAGACTTTTACACTTAAACCTTATTGCAACATCTATGACAAATGTTGCTACTGAACCGCCGGTATCAAATAATGTATTTTTTTTTATTTCTGCCATTTTTTCAGCCTTTTCAAAACCGTTTTGGTAAGCAATATATCTCTTTCCTGTATATGAACTTACAACATTTGATGCTGCTGTGGAAAGATACAACAATGGAATTCCGCAATCTTCAATGCCAGATATCTGCCATCTTGTACTATCTTTTGCATCAGTAACAGCTATGTAATCAGGCTTAATTTTATTTTCCAACAACTTCCTGCTAATCTTTCCAACACAGATAACGCATATGTTTTGTCTTTCGTTTGACTCTAAAACAGCCTTTAGAGACACAAGTTCATTTTCAAGAGATGGTCCCGCAGCAATCAATATTACATTTTTTCCGATAACATTTTTTCTTATGTCATCTATATTATCATCATTTAATGATATATTGTTATCAAAATTCCGTATAAGATCATTTTCAAAATACTCCATCGAAAAAAAAGAAATCTTATACTGTTCTAACAGTTCTTTTAATTCATTATTTTCTATTGCCTTAACTGATGGCATCCACATTTTACAATCAATTATATCTCTGTCATATTTTTGAATAATACTTTCCAAATTTCCGGCATACTCCAATATTTCATTGCAATATATAATATGGATTCTTCTATTTGCCAATATATCTGTCATATTTCTATAATTTATTGCTGTTCTTATCTGCTCAATATCATTCTCTAGCACATATATCTCCATATTGGGATACATTGCCGCCATTTCCTGGATATGATACCCCAGCCCAAAGCCAAATATTATACACACATCCGCATTATCATTTATACTATGTGCATAAAGCAATGCCTCTTGCCACGGATTTCCAAAAGAACAAATATTAATCTTTTCTCTTTTTTCTTTCTCAATTATCATCGAAATATCAAATATTCTATTCCAGTCTATTTGGTATTTTCTTTCTTCACTGCCGCATGATAATCTGCTATCAATAACATATTCATACAATTTTTTATCTTTTTTTAATAATAAATCCAGATTTTTACCGCAATACAAAGATGCATCTGTTTTATACTTACTCAATATATATTCTTTTATCTTACATACAATCTTTAAAAATTCACCGCCATATACATCGTTTTTTTCCATAAGTTCCATAAACTGTTGTTGTAATTTTTCGTCATTTATTTCTTTTAAAAAAACAACCAGCTTTTGTAATTCTTCAGAAACATATTCGCAAATTCTGTCTGTTTTATCATACAATTTATTTTTTTTATAATATATATTTTCAGATACTGCTCTTATTATGTTGTCCAAATATTGTATGCTTTTTTTCATATTCTATATTCCTCTGCTGCCTAAAGATGCTTTATTGTATCTTCTAAAACAGGTAACAATTCATTTGCTGCTTTTTCTAAAGCAGCAAACAAAACTTTAGAATTCATACTTTTTTCCAATAATTCATCCCTGACATTATCATAATGCTCACCAACCGTACTTAATCTTTCTTCTATATCTGCTGATATATATTCATCAAGAAGAATATATATATCCTGATTTTGAATCTGTTTCTGCGATTGAACCATTATTTCCTGATTCCGGTTTAACTTATCTGATAAATATTTTTTATTCTTAAGCATATCTATATTATCTATCGCTGACATACTTCCTTTTTTTGCTGCCTTAGATATTTCCACAAGTCCATTTTTTATACTGTATATATCATTGCATAATTTTGTATATACTCTTTCATCAAATGTAACAGGCAGTTCTTTTAAAATCTTCGAGAATTTAAATTCTTTGTTACAATATCTTTCTATAGCATCACGCAACGGCATAATTAATGTTCCTGCAATTTTAGCTCCACCTTCGGTAGCATCTATAACATCTGTTTTTCCCTTTACTCTCTCAACAGCATTCTCGAACCATTTGATAAAATTTAACCAATCAGCTCTTGTCTTTACTTTATCTCCGTTTATACCCTCAACATATATTTCCTGTGAATCTTTCCACCCTACATTTTGTTTTATTTTTCCTGCATGAGTCATTTCACCGTCATATGAAAGATCCTGCCCAACAAGTATTATCTTTTCTACTTCCAAAATTTCTGCTATCCAAAATGCCGCTGTTGCAACAGAACCTCCGGAAATATATTTTGGAAATTTCATATTGTATTTTTCATACAAAACCTGTAAATATCCTGTTCCATTTATCCATATTTTTCTTGAATGATTTTTTTCAAGTACATCACTTTTTGCATCCGGTACAGTAAATAACGGATATCGGCTACATCTGTCATCATTAAAGTGTTTAAGACTCTTTCTGCCGTCTACAGTTACTATAGCGTCAAATTTGATGTCATTTGCAAGCAGGTATTTAACTGCTGTATCAACCGTCAATATAAAGGCTTTTCCCTCTGCCTTTCTTAAAATGTTTATATTTTTATCAAGTGACGGTCCTGCTGACACAATTATCACAGGGACATCTTTATCTATTTTTCCCTTTAATTCACTAATATAATTGCTTTCTTTTATAAACCTTAGATTTTTTAATGCATTTACAGTAAATTTTTTTGCATATAGCAGTGATGTGTTTTTTCTGGCAATCATAATGTTTCTAAATTGTTCAAGTTCATACTCAAATTTAAAATACTTCTCTTTGTAAAGCTTATCATATGCCGGATGAAAACACTCAAGCTGCGTTGACAACATTGCCCAATTTATTTTTTCTGACATATCTTCTAAAAATCTGTCACCATTTATACCATCTATATACAAAAAAACTTTGTCATTACATAATATATCCGACAAATCAAAATTGGCTAAACAAAAAATAAATAACTTAACATCCGGTTCATATAAAAATATATCTGCGTGTAAATTTAACTTTTCTTTCAACGCATTATAAAATACTCCGTTTCCGATACCAAACATAGCCACGGATGTATAATTTGATATATTATTAAAATTTATTACCCATTTTTGTGCTTCTCTCTCAGGATTATACATACTGTTCAGTCTTATTTTATTATGACCACTTAAACATTCTATTGTTTTACTGCCATTTTTTGTTTCAATCACAAAAAATTTGTTTGATATTTCGTCATATATTCTTTGATCAGCTAAAATTGTGTTTATGCAATCATACAGATACTCATTTTTACTTTTTAATTTTTCCAGATTATAATCAAGCAATTTCATAATTATTTCGATTCCTTTGCTCTTTTATTTTATTCCATTTTTTCTACAAGACTTTCAATATATTCTATAAAATCATACTGTAATATATCTGCCAAAAGCACCTTGTCATCCGATTCAAGGGCTTCCATAGCATTGCTTAATATACTAAATATTTTTTTATCATCCATTGCAAATCCCGGATTAGTATTTTTATATGTTGCAAGATTGTCAATAGCATTTGTCATATCTTCTAATACAATCAAAAATTTATCAAAGGCATCTTTATCGTTTTGCTGATAAAATAAATCTACAACTTTCTGTACTTCATTAATAGTATTTTTAATCTGCTCTTTTTCACTACTCATAATTAACCTCTTTTCTATTTAATATTTCTTTTCAAAAAAAGAAGCCGGCTTTACGCCAGCTCCTTTCAGAGTAACTGTTATAATCATAATATGAAAACACAACACCCTGTCTGCTCTCTTACGCATATAAGTATGCTTAACAAAACATCCTTTAATTACTGGAGTAATGAAAGAACACCCTGTGTAGCCTGGTTTGCATGAGAAAGCATTGACTGACCAGCCTGCTGAAGAATACTCATGCTTGAGTAAGATACCATCTCTGATGCGATGTTTACATCACGGATCTTGCTCTCTGAAGACTGGAGATTCTCAGCCATGTTATCAGCATTTGCGATTGTATGATCAAGTCTGTTTGAAATAGCACCAAGATCAGATCTTGCTGTTGATACCTTCGTGATAGCATCATCAATTGTTGTGAGCTGAGTACCGATATCTGCTCCCTTAGCTTTTCTAATAGCAGATGCAATTTCTGAAACGCCAAGAGCCTTAGCTGACATTGTATTGATGCTGAATGAGATAACCTGTCCATCATTTGCACCAACCTGAAGCTGTTTGCTCTGGAATGATCCGTTAAGAAGGTTCATCTTGTTGAACTGTGTCTGAGTAGCAATTCTTGTGATTTCTGACTGAAGCTGTTTCATCTCTGTCTGAATCTTTGCACGATCTTCTGATAAATATGTATCGTTCTTTGCCTGAACTGTAAGTTCTCTCATTCTCTGAAGAACTGAGTGAATCTCGTTCATAGCACCTTCTGCTGTCTGGATAAGTGACTGTCCATCCTGAGCGTTTGTAGATGCCTGCTTAAGACCTCTGATCTGTCCACGCATTTTTTCTGAAATAGAAAGTCCTGCTGCATCATCTGATGCACGGTTGATTCTATAACCTGAAGAAAGCTTCTCTGTGCTTCTTGCAAGGTTTGTGTTTGTGATACCTAACTGTCTGTTAGCATTTAACGCTGTCATATTATGCTGTACTATCATAATGTTTTCCTCCTTGAATTTGCAATGGCTTCCATGCCATTGAGATAATAATTAATAGTTTGCTTTTTCTATCTGTCCGTACACATATAGTTAAAAGCCTATGTTTACCGGAACTAAAATTCTGATAAACCTATAAGTATTAACTTACTCAATATATATATCGGTTGATTGATACATGACTTTAGTACTTTTTGAAATTTTTTTAGTTTTTCCCCAAAAAATCATTTCTTCTGGTCAAGAAAATGCGACTGCCATTCTCTATGCTGATTTGACATATTCTGATAATATGATGTTGCTACTCTGTTTGACTGTTTGAAATCATTTATTGCATGCCGTTTATTTCTTATAAATGTATTGAACTTTGTCTTGTTCTGCTGTTCAAGACTTTCAAGCTGTACTCCTATATCTGTGATACTTCTTATAAGATTCTGCATCTTAAGAATTTCCGATTTATATTCTTCTTTGTTTTCTGAAAGGAACCTGCCCACTTTTGCATAAACAGTGTCAAAGCCTTTGTCAAGCTCCTGCATCTGCCCGATAAGCTTCTCTTTTTTTTCTACTGCTGTATCGAAACCATATACATCAAATTTGTCAATGTCTTTCTCGCTTAATATCATATTCTGCTCTTTTGTCACTAAAAGAAGCTTTTTCAGTACATCAAGCTTCTTTTCTAATGAGTCAGACAGTATCGTTATATACACTCTTTTATTTTCCATATTAGTCACCATTCCGCAAATGTTTTAGATTTAAAAATCTATAAGCCACATTTCAGATTAAGCTCTGTGATAAATCATAATCTTAAACATCTGTGGCACAAAATAATCATACAAAATGTATAATAAAATCACTTATACTACGCTTTACCTTCATTATTAAGACGAACCACTTCTTTCCATGTATCACGCATAGTATGTATATGTGTAAGTGTATCTTTAATAATCTCTACATCTTTCGTCATATTTCCTTCTACAAGTCGTCTGTAAATATAATCATATACCTTTTCAAACTCACCTGCTACCGGATATTTAAAGTCAAGTCCCATTCTAAGTTCCATTATGCAATCCTGTGCTTTTTTTAGATTTTTATTTATCTCTTCAAAATTGTTTGGATCATTTTCCATAAGTTCTATACTCGTATCCGTAAATCTCACTGCCGCATCATAAAGCATACTTGTTAGTTTTGCCGGCGACGCTGTCTTTATTGCATTAAGCTTATATGCCTGTGCTGCATTTCTCTTATTTGGTGTCATTTTTCTTCTCCATTTCTTTTATAATATTTTCACTTATTATTTAATTTATAATATCATATTTTTATTATGTTTACAATTCTAACTATAGCGACGAATAAAAAATATCCGTCGCTATAATCTAATATAAGTTTCACAACAAATTACTATAAAATTGTTTTATATAATATATGCATTAAATACAGTCACTAAAATTTTTAGCTTCCCAGATAACTTGACAATGTATTCTGCTGGCTTTGTATCTTTGCAAGTGCAGTTTCCATTGCACTAAACTGTGAATAATATTTTTCTTCCATATCACTAAGTTTGGACTCCCAATCTGAAATTTCTTTTTTATAGTCAGAAAGCTGTGAAGCCATTTCCTTATCATTATAAAATGTAAGTGCACTACTTAATGTCGTCGTTCCCATCTTTTTATTTAAGCTGTCATAAAGATTTGATGCAAGCCCTGATAATACTTCTTTTACTGTATCCGGATCTTCCTCAAGCATCTGCATAAGTGTATTTGTTGAATCTGCAAACTCATCATCATCCTCATCGCCTTTTATATGAAGAAGTCCGCCCTCATTATAATTCTTTGAAGAAGTCGTAATACCAAGGTTAGCAAGCGAATATGTCTTACCGTTTGATGCAGTCACTGTCCCCATCATATCTGTCTTCAATGTCGAAATAAGGCTATTAAGGGTACTATCTCTGCGGAGAAGTGAATCTTTAATCTTTGTATTCCACTTATCTACTTCGTCGTCAGACATAGCTTTTTTCTGGTCATCAGTAAGTACCTCATAACTGCTTGCTGATGCTGCACCATAATATGTATTCATTGTCTTAAGAATACTGTTGTATTCTGTAATGAACTCTTTGATAGTATCATAAACGGCTGATGTATCATTGCTCACGGTTACATTGACTGTTTCACCTGCTGCTGTCGTTCCAAGAAGATCGAGTGTTACTCCTGCTACTTCAATGCTTGTATTATTGCTTTTAAGTGTTGCTCCATTGTAAACGATCTCTGTATCGGATGCTTCGGTTACAACCATTCCAAGAGAATTTGATGATTCAGATACAGCCGAGCCATCAACATTTTGAAGTCCTAAAGCTGCTAATGCGCTATTTGTTGATGTGATTCCCTTAGATGCAACCTTATTGTATGCTGTCACCGCATTGTTTACTGCCTCTTTTGCAACATTATCTCTTTCTGTTTTTGACTCAAATGTGTACTGTGATGCATCATCTAAGCCAGCATCTGACACATTCTGAGCTGTGATTCCACTTTCTACAAGCGTTGTTATTGCGGCTTTGCTCTCATCTGTTGCCATCTGTTTATCAATGTCTGCTTTTTTCTTTTCATCTTTTTCTTTTTGAATGGCAGTTGCTTTATCCTCATCTGTAAGTGTACCATTAGCATTATACTTATCTTCTATTGCCTTTGCATCTTCATCGGACAATGTATAATTCTTTTCGAGCTTCGATCTGTAAAAAGCTGTTGCCTTACTGTTTGCTTCCGCATCTGCTGAACTTTTTGCTAATGTCTGCAATGTAGTTATATCATCACTTGATATTTCTTTATTTGATGCTATCGCTCCATACACAATAGAATTATATGTCTTTTTCTGATCTGATGTAAGATTTGTTAAACCTACAGCATCGTTAAGATTATTTACAATCGTCTGTCCATCACTTGAATAACCATTTGCAGACAACTTAAATGAATTTTCTTCTCCACTGTCTTTTGAACTAAGGAAAAATCTCTGCTGTTTCTCATCAAATGTAGCATTTAATCCTGCGTTGCTGCAAAAATCTACAAAATCTTTTATAGTTGTGCTGTCATTTACTTCTAAAGCTGATGATTTGTCTCCCACTTCTAATTTAAGTACAGTACCTGATGACATTCCAAGTTCACTTAACTTTGTAGATGATGTTGCTGTTTTGGCTGTTTTTCCATCTGTATCTTTATAATCCAGTTTTCCACTTGTCACATACTGTGCAGATGCTATTTTATTTATTGCGACCTTATATGACCCTGCTGCCGCTTTTGTTGATGCCGTTGCCGTAAGCTTTGTAGAGTCACTCACTGACGCTTTTTTTGTTGAATAATTTGAGCTATATTTCATCTTTGAAAGCGAGTCTTTATAAAATCCATAGATTTTGGTATTAAGACCTTTCCAAATCTCCTGCTTCCACTCAAGCTTCTGCTTTTTATTTTCAACTTTTGTCTGTTTTGTACGCTGTGCTGACATTAGCTGATTTACTATAGACTCTGTATCAAGTCCTGATGTAAGTCCTGTCATTCTTATTGGCATAATAACCCTCCTATTCTAAGCAGGTACACCAAACAATTACCTGATAATGTACCTGTTATCTCTTTTCATCTACTATGATACCTGCAATCTCCCATATCTTTTTGATTGCTTCAAGTGTTTCCTCAGGTGGAACTTCACGGATAACTTTGTCTGTATCCTTGTCAATGATCTTGATAGATATACGCTGAGTTTCTTCATCTATATGATATTTCAACTGAGTATTAGACATTTTTATCTTTGAGTTAGTCTCAGATATAGTGCTGTCTATTGTACTCTTAGCTACCTTTCGATTTTCATTTGCCTGATTTTGCACTTCGCTCTGATTGTTTGAATCGCTATTGCTTTCACTTGGTGTCGCTGCTGCTTTCTGTGTATCATTGACAACTTTAACAGAATTTCCTGAAGTATCTGATACAGGCGGTACATAAGATGATGCTGCTCCTGAGTTTGCTGCTCCTACTGACTTTATTGATTCTATTTCCATAATATTGTCACCTCCGTGTGATTTTCATGTTTGTGTGCTGCTTATCCGAAATTGCAAAAAATCCATTTATATTACATTCCCGAATTTTTATGATTATCCCCGTACAATAAAAATTAAATCTTTAATATAATTACTGATTACTAATTTTTTTGTACCGATACCATTGACATATACTGTAACATTTTTTGTTTCTTTTTGTCTTTTCAATCTGATCTAATCTGATTTGCCATAAATGCAAAAAAACTTACAGCAAATATGAGTTTTTTGCTCTGCTTATTAAACCCAAATCAAAAATGTCATAAACTTCTTTATCCTTTATATCGGCAATTCCACGCCTTATTTTAGGCTTTGCCGGAAAATAACTTATTTAATACTTCTACATCTATTTCACCCTCTGATGCTTTTTTATTTTCATCCTGTATCTGCATATAAATTTCTTTCCTATATATAGGTACGGATTTTGGTGCATTTATTCCTATCTTCACCTGGTCGCCTTTTATTTCAAGCAATGTTATCTCTATGTCGCTGCCTATCATTATCGACTGGTTTATTTTTCTTGCTAATGCTAACATACTACCCTCCATTCCTATTCTTTACTAATATCTTCTATAATCTTATGCTTTATCTTATAGCCACCTTTTTCAAGTATTACCTGGATAGCTTTTCCATTTGCTGCATTTACTATGACCGGTGCTTTCATGTTTACTGATGCATCTTTTACATTCTTTGGTATAGTGGCAAACACAAGAAGAACTATATCTTCATCTTTAAGTTCACCCAGTGGTTCAAGAAGTGCATCTTCAACTACAGGATTATAGTCTTTTATGACATTTAGCGGATTTACAACCGGAAAAGCGAGCGACTTTTCCGTCACACACTGAAGCCATGAGAAAAACGGCTTTTTCTCTGCTTCACTGTCGTATAAAAGAGTGAAGTCCTTATATTCCTCAAATCCCATAATTCCATTTTCAAAGTGAATTATCTTATCATTATCTATTTCTATCTCACCGAAATATTTTGTATCTATTTTCATACAAACCTCCGTTCTGAATTTAATGTGCTCTCGGAATCTCCCGAACGAAGAATTTCGAGATGGATTTTTGATGTACAATAACATTTTCGCAATACATACAAAGTATGTATGCGTACACGGTGTGTACGACGAGAA